>OLPI01000083.1_pt1 | contig 80168 bp, 61 predicted proteins | sample 1672361 | NCBI WGS metagenome assembly OLPI01 (sample SAMEA3136675, study PRJEB25190) | human gut metagenome
CTTTGCTGGAGGCAAAAGTTCCTGCAGTAAAGCGTAGAACCTCATGTGTTTATGCAGATCTGAGAGAACTGATTTCAGAAATGGAACTGCGTAAAGCAGCATAAACACAGGCAGATATGCAGTGGATTACCTGTTATGTGGAAACCTGCCGTATCCGGCATGGAAGAAGCACATATCTGTGCAAAATCTAAGTAACAGGCGTATCCGCCGATATTTGGTCTGCCGCTTAAAGCGGCCGGAAGCACGTGACTTTAGTCATGTGAGGTTCACTAGCGGTAGAGAATTTCTATAAGGGATGTTGTTGCTTTTTCTTTGATTTAAATCGAATGCATAACAAAAATGTAAGAAAATTTTCACCAAACGTCATAGATTTTCAGAAGAATATATGGTAGTATAGGGCTAACAAAAAAGTATGTGAAAAAAAATAACAAAGTGGAAAGGAGATGCAGGTGTATGAATAAAAAATTAACAGGTATTTTTGCAATGTGTGCTCTGTTGCTGACTGGATGTCAGGGAGCGAAAGAGAGCAGCAAGGAAATTACGCCGCCGGATACCGGATGGGGAAAAACAGTGGATGAAGTGCTTGCCGACTGGAATTTAGATCGGGATCAGGTGGAAATTTTCTCTGAGACCGAAAGTGCAGCCGCGATCGCAGTAGATACAGAAGCCACTGTTTTCGGCGAGCAAACTTCCAGAGTCATGTTTCAGTTTATCAACCTCGATCAGACCGGAGCGACGGGAAAACCGGTATTGTGCGAAGTAGACATCACCTACCCGGATGATGCCGATATGGATACCGTGAAAAAAGAAATGGAAAAATCCTACGGAAGTTCCAAAGACTCCATTACCCGCTACGAGCTGTACCAGTCGCTGGGCGACGATCAGCTCCCGGAATACACTTACAAAAAAGCAGATCAGCTTTCCGTCTGGTCCGGCGAGAGCCTGAAAGATGCGATTCCTTCCGATAAGAGCACCGAATACGAAACCGCCTGGGAAGCATACCAGCCTGGCCTTACCACCGACAACTGGGAGAACTACACCGAACAAGCAAGCATGGCAACCGCCGTATGCGCATCCGGCGCAGAAGCATTTCCAATGTTTGAAAAAAACGGTGTCAGCCTCGAAGCTTATCCGGGACTGGTATATGAGCAGGTGAAAAAGTAATATGAAATGTAACTATTCAGAGCCATGCGAAATGGAAGAAAATCGTGAATCATGCTTGCATGAATGAACGGTTTTCTGGAATTTCATATGGCGAGAAGCAACATCGAGATGCAGCGCAAGCGGAATCGAGATGGGGTTCTGAATAGTTACTATGAAATAAGAAAGTCATAAACTCCCGGCAGTGCCGGGAGTTTTTCCGTGCATAGGGAGAAGGAAAAGAGTGTGTCCCGGAAAAATTTATGATATACTGAAAAGAGAAAATTCAACTTTTGGAAGGTTCCCGGAATGTCTGTTTTGGAAGAGAGATGATTTCCTTGAAACGTATGAAAAAGAGAAAAATCACTATGTTAGCTGGAGTGATCCTTTGCGTGATTGCGGGATGTCTGGTAAAAAGAATGACGGCGGTGTATACACAGAAAGAAAATCCCATTGGTCCTGAGCGGGGTACGACAGATGTTTTCCTGACGGCAGCAGATTTCATCTCAGAAAAATCGGATCAGGAACTGCTGCAGGAAATCGAAACCTTTGATACGGACAAAGCCGAGATGATTTATCTTTATATCCCGGAAGACACCGGAGCCGGAATGTCCTTCGCGATCACGCGCGAGGATCATCCGGAGGAGATGGACGAAATTCTCTCGACCATTTACGGAGAAAAAATTTCCTGCCAGAAGCCAAAACGGGTATTCAACATGACAGAGAGGATTTTGTATGATTATAACTGGTATTTTCTGATCTACGATCATGAGATGAATCAGATGGTGCTTGTATTTCTGTATTCCGATGATGTGATTGTATACAATGGGCATGTATTTCAGACAACAGAAACGTATGATGAAAGCATTCGCCCGTGTATTTTAAAACTGAAAGAGGAGAATCAGGAAAAACTGAAAAGCGGAGAGGCAACACAAAGAAGGGTTGCGATTCCATAGAAAAATAGAGAAAAGCGTGCCTGGAGAACAGACACGCTTTTTAACGTCATGCAGAATGAAAGAGTCTGATGAATATTTGGAAGTACGATTTTAATTTGCACAATTCCGCTCACACAGGAACGCCAGCCCTTTCAGCAGAAGGTTCGGGTCATAGATATGAGGATGTAAAACGAGCGGTTCGACGAAGCGTGCCGCGCCGCCGGTGAGGATGAGGGTGGCGGGGGAGCCGAGTTCGGCTTCGATGCGCTGGACCATTCCGTCGAGCATCGCAGCCATGCCGACGATGGTGCCGGAGAGAATGCATTCTTCGGTGTTTCTGCCAATGATACGTTTCGGGATCTGGAGGTCGAGCCGCGGGAGCTGGGCGGTCCGCTCGGAGAGGGCACCAAGTCCCATATCGAGTCCCGGTGCGATGGCGCCGCCGCAGAAGACGCTGTTTTCCCGGATGACATTGAAGGTCGTCGCTGTTCCAAGATCCACGGTGATGACCGGCAGCGGATAATGTGCGGCGGCCCAGGCTGCATCAACGAGGCGGTCGCGGCCTACTTTTTCCGGTTCCGGGATGGAAAATGTCATTCCGAGATCACTTTCGGATGTGACGAGCAGCGGTTCTGTGCCGAACAGATTACGGACACATTCCTGCAGAAGCGTCAGAACCGACGGAACAACGCTGGAAATGATGACGCCCTGAAAGTCGGACGGGGAAAGATTCTTGTCTTCAAAAAGCTGCTCGATCGCAGATTCATACTGGCTGGCAGACCAGGTGTGGTTGATGTCAATCCGGGCTGTGAATTCGAGGGAATACGCTTGCTGCGGTGCGGTCCGGACGCCGCCGAGCGTAACGGTTGTGTTCCCGATATCAATGGCTAAAATCATAAAAATACCTCGCGATTATTTTAAAAGTAGAGCTCTTTTGTCCTTTTATTATAAAGCCTTTTTGCATCAATGGCAAACAGGATTGGTTGTAATCTGTTTTTTTGTCTGTTATACTGGAACTATCTTAGGAAAAGCTGCTTTAAGGCAGCAGAACGGAGTTATCATGGAAAATCTTCACGGAAAGTGTGTTATACTTGGTGTGACGGGCGGAATTGCCGCCTATAAAATGGCAAACGTGGCAAGCGGCCTTCGGAAAGCCGGAGCGGATGTGCATGTCATCATGACCGAAAATGCGACGCAGTTCATCACCCCGCTGACGTTTGAAACGCTGACGAACAATCGCTGCGTGATCGATACGTTTGCGCGTGATTTTAAATATGAGGTGGCGCATATTTCACTGGCAAAAGCAGCAGATCTGATTCTGATTGCTCCGGCTACCGCCAATGTGATTGCGAAAATGGCGCATGGTATTGCAGATGATATGCTGACCACGACGGTGCTCGCATCACGGTGTAAAAAGCTGGTTGCACCGGCGATGAATACGGCGATGCTGGAAAATCCGATTACGCAGGATAATCTGGCGACGCTGAAAAAATACGGCTTCGGCATCATTGAGCCGAGCGTGGGAATGCTGGCGTGCAAGGATGTCGGAAAAGGAAAACTGCCGGACCCGGAGGTGCTGCTGGATTACATTGCGATGGAACTGGCGCGCGAAAAAACGCTTGCCGGTGTGCGCGTTACCGTGACCGCAGGCCCGACGCAGGAATCCCTCGATCCGGTGCGGTATCTGACGAACCACAGCAGCGGCCGCATGGGATACGCGATTGCGCGGGAGGCGATGCTCCGCGGCGCGCAGGTAACGCTGATTTCCGGCCCGGTTTCATTAGCCCCGGTTCCAGGCGTTGCGATGCGACCGGTGACGACGGCGAAGGATATGCTGGAGGCGGTGCAGGAGACATTGCCGGAGACAGACATTCTGATCAAGGCGGCCGCAGTTGCCGATTACCGGCCTGCGACAGTGGCGGATCAGAAGATCAAAAAGAAAGACGGCGACATGAGTATTCCGCTGGAGCGCACCGATGATATCCTGGGATGGGTGGAAAAGAACCGTCATCCGGGTCTGTTTGTGTGCGGATTTTCAATGGAAACGGAGAACATGGTGGAAAACTCGCGTGCGAAGCTGGAGAAGAAGCATTTCGACATGATTGCGGCAAACAACCTGAAGACGGAGGGCGCCGGCTTCGGTGTGGCGACGAATGTGGTGACGCTGATCACGAAGGACGGCATCAAGGAGCTTCCGCTGATGGGAAAAGACGAAGTGGCTGGCTGCCTGCTGGACGAGATTGCGGTACGGCGGTGATCTTATCGGAATCCGGCATATTTTTTCGTTTCCTGGTTGACGCGGGAAAAATGAATGCGTTATAATAAGCACAGGCGCAGCGGCGCACTTTACTTTTACGAAAACAACGAACGATAGGATAGATAAACGTGGAAACGGAAACAGGGGAAGGCTATGCAGAGCTTTCTTCCGTTTCTGTTTCGTTTTTTTTAAGGAGAAATTAGGATATGATATTTGAAACACATGCACATTATGACGATGAGAAATTTGATGAAGACCGCGCAGAGCTGCTTTCCTCGATGCAGGAAAACGGGATCGGGCGTATCATCAATGTCTCGGCAAATCTGGAATCACTGGAAAATACAAGAAAACTGATGGAAGCGTATCCGTTCATCTACGGCGCGTTCGGCCTTCACCCGGATGAGGTGGGCGATCTGAACGAGGACGTGATGGCGCGGATGCGGGAACTCTGCCGCATGGAAAAGGCGGTCGCGGTCGGTGAGATTGGCCTTGACTATTACTGGGACAAGGAGAATCACGAGAAGCAGGAATACTGGTTCCGCCGTCAGATTGCGCTTGCTCGGGAAGAAAAACTTCCGATGATTATTCACAGCAGGGAGGCGGCGGCCGATACGCTCCGCGTCATGAAAGAGGAAAAATCGGAGGAGATCGGCGGCGTCATTCATTGTTTTTCCTACTCTGTGGAGATGGCAGAGGAATACCTGAAAATGGGATTTTATCTTGGCATTGGCGGCGTGGTGACGTTCAAAAATGCGAAGAAGATCAAAGAAGTGGTTCAGATGGCTCCGATGGAGCGCATTCTGCTGGAAACAGACAGTCCGTATCTGGCACCGGTTCCGTACCGGGGAAAACGAAATTCATCTCTGTATCTGCCGTACGTTGTGCAGGAGATCGCAGAACTCAAGGGAATTTCGGAAGAAGAAGTCATTGAGACGACAGAAAAAAATGCGGTCAGACTGTTTCGAGCAGAGGAATAGGAAGCGATACCAGAGGTGTTTCTTCTGTTTTATTTGTTCGGATCAATTCCGTCTGGCCGGACAAATTGAATAGGAGAAAGCGAAAATGGTTGATAAAACAATGATGGGCGACAAATGCGCCGAGCTGGTGCGCGCCGCGATGATCGGTGCGCTCGCAGTGACACTGGGAAACCCGACAGCCGTTTATGCAGCAGAAGAGGAAACGGCCGATCCGGGACAGATTGGAATTGAGATTGCAGGGGAAGCAGCCGTTGGGGCTGCTTCTTTTTGCGTGGAGGAAGATGCGGCGGAGGAGGCACCTGCGGAAGCGGAAGAGGTGACAGAATCGGAAGGTACGCAGAATGATGAGATGGAAGAGGAAAGTGGATCCGAGGGAAAAGAAGATGAGACAGTCCCGGAGGAACCGGAACCGCAGGAGCCTGACGGCGGAGAGAATGCAGGAATGACGGAACCGGGAAAAACGGGCGAGACAGAGCCAGAGGGGCCGGAAAATGCAGAACCGGGAGAGGCAGGCGAGACAGAGCCAGAGGAGCCGGAAAATCCAGAACCGGGAGATCAGGGAGACATGCCGGAAACACCGGGAAACAGTGAAATGGATGGACCGTGGCCGGGCGAAGGGGAAGATATTTCCAACGATCCATGGCCGGGGCAGGAAGAAATCGGCGGCGGAGATGGGGAGCAGATGGAACCGCCGGAGGAAGAAAACGGATCTGCAGGAAGTGATGATGCAGCTGGTGGGGACAAGACGGCAGAAGTCTCTTCGGATTCTGATTTATCACAGTCTGCGGAACCGCCAGCCGCCGAGGCTGAGCCCGTCTTTTCGGCAGAGCAGGAAGCTGAGCGCACGCGGGAAAGCTACAGTGAGTGGCAGGCGGCAGAAGCTGAAAAAGTCACGATTTCCCGTATGCCGTGGCTGTTTCATACGGTTGAAAAAACATATGCTATCGCCGATGTGAATTCCTGGCTTCACGTCCGCGAAGGAAAAGGCACAAATCAGAAAATCGTCGGAATCCTGCCGAAGGGAAGCCTCTGTTATATTTTAGCGGATGCGGATTCTGACTGGGTTTATGTGGAATCCGGCGATGTCCGTGGATTTGTCTGCGCGCGGTATCTCCTGCGCGGAGAAGAGGCTGAAAAAGAGGTAAACCGTTGGCAGGAGGAAAGTTTTCCCATGGCGGAAATGTGGGTGAAGCCATGGAATAATAAGGCGTACACCTATACATATGCAACGACGAGAACACTTCTTTCTTCTGACGAAGCGCGCGGCGAGGTCCTGCAGTACGCGAAAAAATTCCTGGGAAATCCGTACGTCTGGGGCGGGACGAGTCTTACAAACGGCTGCGACTGTTCCGGCTTTGCCCAGCAGATTTTTGCTAATTTCGGGTATACCCTTCCGAGAACCTCACGCCAGCAGGCGAAAGCTGGAACACGCATTCCGGTGCAGGAGGCAAAGCCTGGTGATCTGCTGTTTTACCAGCGGGAGAGCGGGTTTATTTACCATGTCATGATTTATCTCGGTGATGGAAAAGTAATCCACGCTGGAAGCGAGGCGACGGGGATTCTGATTTCAGATTTTAACTATGAGAAATCGACAGAATTTGCTGTGCGGGTGATTTCGGAGGAAATACGTGAGAGCAAAATAGAAACGGGAGATGTGGATAATGGGAGAAAAGAAGGAAACTCTGTGGATAACCAGACAACAGAAAACGGGAATGGTGGAAAACAGAAGGCGGGAGCAGAAAATGTGCAGAATACAAGTGCAGAAAACAGTACCGCAGGTGATCGGTTGGAAAGCGCTTCGGGAAAATATCTCGGCAATTTTAAACTGACCGCTTACTGCAACTGCGCCGTCTGCTGTGGCCGCTGGGCGGGCGGCCCGACCGCATCCGGAAAAATGCCGGTGCAGGGCCGGACCATTGCAACCGGCGTTCTGCCGTTTGGAACGAAGCTGAATATCGGCGGAAAAATTTACACGGTCGAGGACCGCGGCACGCCGTACGGCCACATTGATATCTATATGGAACGCCATGCAGACGCAGAGGAGTTCGGCGTGCGCTACGCGGATGTATATCAGTCAGAAGAAATCTGATAAAATTTGCCGATCACGGCGGCATGTGCATCCGTGCCGTGGCCGATATACGGAGTCTTTGCAATCGGGAGATCCGGTCCGGCCGCCTGGCGGACAAGCTGCGGCATATCCGGCGTCAGCTGGTCGCGTTCCATCTGGGAAAATGTTCCGAGGAGAATACCATTGATCTGTTCAAAGGCATGCATCATTTTCAGCTGGGACAGAAACGTAACCATCTGCGGAACGCCGCCGCCCATGGCTTCGAGGAGCAGGATTTTTCTGCGGAAATCCGGCTGAAAATCCGTTCCGGCGAGCTTCAGAAAACAGCGGATATTTCCGCCGATCATTACACCTTCCATGTGATCGCCCTGCAGAAATGTGCAAGGGAGGTCGAAGAGGCTGGGAGACTGCCCGGAAAAAGCGTTTTGGAACAGAGTGATCTGTTCGGCGCTGTGGTCGTACAGCAGATTTCGAACCTGATACAGCATCGACTCATTTCCAGTCGCAGTCGTGACAGCATTGACAATCGTCGTGAGATCACTGTATCCCCAGAAGCGCTTGCCGGAGGCGGCGATGACAGAAAAATCCAGATACGGCAGAACTTCATTCGCCATATCGCCGCCGGAAACATCAAAAATATCCGTGATTTCTGGGTCACAGTAAAGGTTCATCAACGCATCCGCCCGCTCTGCGCCCGTGCCGGAAAAGCCGGAACCGTTGTCGTAGAGGCAGGGGCTTAAAACAGGATCGAAGCCCAGCTCCCGCAGAATCTGACAGAGACGCGCCAGATCGGCGGAAAAGGAAGGATGCATGGGATTGGAGCAGGCGGTAATACCAATTTTATGAGACATAAAGATTCCTTTCTCGGAGTAAAACAAGGCAAAATCTGCATTTTCGTGGCACACCGGTACAGCTTTTTCTTTGAATTTGCAAAGCAGATTTAGAGATCGCCGGTGTTTGCAGAATGCCGTTTTGGACAAAAATTATAAAGCTTTGAGGTCATCAATCAGTGTCTGCACTTCCTCTTCCGTCGTTGCCCAGCTGGTGCAGAACCGCGCAATATTTCCGCCGTCCGCGGATTTCCCCATTGGCTCGAAAATATAGCGTTTTTCCAGAGTTTCCTTCTGCGCATCGGTGAGAATCACAAACTGCTGATTCGTAAAACTCTCCACCCAGAATGGAATCCCCTGCGCCGCAAATGCTTTGCGAAGTTTCATGGCAAGTTCATCGGCGCGGCGTGTCGCAGTGAAATAAAGATCATGCCCCAGCAGGCAGTGGAACTGCAGTCCGAGCAGCCATCCCTTTGCGAGGACAGCGCCGTTCTGTTTCATGTAGGCTTTGAACCGCTTTTTCAGCGAGTCAGCTGTAAGCACAACGGCCTCACCAAACAGCGCACCGCATTTCGTTCCGCCGAAATAGAAAACATCTGTGAGAGCAGCGAGATCCTCGAGAGAAACATCATTCTTTTCTGATCCAAGCCCGTATCCAAGCCGTGCCCCGTCCACAAACAGATACATATCATACTTCCGGCAGACCTCGTGAATCTTCGTCAGCTCCTGCAGCGAATACAGCGTTCCCTGCTCAGTCGGAAATGAAAGATATACCATCTTCGGCTCCGTCAGATACTCCGGCTCACCGCCTTCATAATAAGCCGCCGCACACGCCGCAATCTGTTCCGCCGAAATTTTACCATCCGTATTCGGCAGCTCCAGAATCTTATGCCCGGTATTTTCAATCGAAGCCGCCTCATGGCAGTTAATATGTCCGGTATCCGCCGCAATCACACTCTGCACCGGCGAAAGCGCTGCCGCCGTCACAATAAAATTCGCCTGCGTCGCCCCCGGAAAAAAATGAACCGCCGCATCCGCACAATGAATCTTCTCCCGAATCAGCTCCGCAGCCTTCTCACACCATTCATCCTCCCCATATCCACCATAACTGTTCCCATTAATAGCCCCCAGCGCCTCCAGAATCTCCGGGTGCGCACCGTGATTGTAGTCATTATTAAATCGTATCATCAGTTTATGTTCTCCTTAATTTGAATTTGAAAAATGCTGTTTCCATTATACGGCATCCGAAGGAAAACAGCAATTGGAGAACAAAAAGAGAAAATGCAAAAAAATGCAGAAGGAGGATTATCTGCATCGTACAATATTGGAGCAAGATATTTTATCCGTGAAATTTTAAAACCCTTACCGGCAACGGAAAGGTCTTTGCTGGAGGCAAAAGTTCCTGCAGTAAAGCGTAGAACCTCATGTGTTTATGCGGATTTGAGAGACTTAATTTCAGAAATGGAACTGCGAAAAGCAGCATAAACACAGGCGGATATACCGTGGACTACCTGTTATGTGGAGACCTGCCGTATCCGGCATGGAAGAAGCGCGTATCCGCGCAAGATCTAAGAAACAGGCGTATCCGCCGATATTTTGTCTGCCGCCTAAAGCGGTCTGAAGCACGTGACTTTAGTCATGTGAGGTTCAGTTCGTATAAAAACAGTATCGGAAAATAAGAAAAGAACCGACAGAGAAATCTGAGAACTAAACTAAAGATTTCCCCGCCGGTTCTTTTTCTATGCATCTATTTTCATCCATTATATATTTCGCATTGACTTTTTATATACCGATTGGTATAATGATAACAGAAACACACATAAGAAACCTGCAAAATCCAACAAAATTCGTCAAAATTGCCAAAAACTCACGCAATTCGACCATCACACACAAAAGCAGACTTCTTAAATACAAAATCAACAAAAGCATTTTAAACCAAAACAAATGCCAACTCACACGTAACAAACAACCACCCAAACACACCGCGGCCAGGCGAACTCCAGAGAGCGTCCCTTCCGCAACAAAGAGGATTCAAAATGGACAATCGTCAGCTAATCATGAACTCAGCTCTGACCCTCTTCTACGAAAGCGGGTACGACGCCGTCGGTGTTCAGCAGATCGTAGACTCCGCCGGAGTATCCAAACCAACCCTGTACTATTACTTCGGCAGCAAACAAGGCCTCCTCGAAGCCCTGCTAAACGAGCACTTTCAGCCCATGGAACAAAAACTCATCGAAGCCTCCGAAACCGGGAAAAACATCCCCGAAAAACTGTACCGCATCGCGCGTGCCTTCTTCAACGGAGCCTCCGAAGACCCGAAATTTCATATGCTGATGATGGCACTGTTCTATTCCGGAAGAAAAAGCGAAGGCTTCCGCACCGTATACCCCATGATTGACCGGTTCTATCACCTGTGCGTCGACGTCTTCGACAACGCCAGCGCCGAACTCGGCAACATGAACGGCCGTCAGGAACAATTCGCCGTAGGCTTCTCCGGAATCCTGATGCACTACCTGATGATGACAGCAGGAGATCAATCCGATCTTTCCAACCTCGTCGTCCGGGACGAAGAAGTCTACCGTCTGGTACACCAGTTCATGTATGGAATTTACTCATAACCCAAAAACAAGGAGGACAAACAAAATGGCACCATGGTATGAAGAGGCAGAATTTTATCACATCTATCCGATCGGACTGACCGGCGCGCCGAGAAAAAATGAATCGGAAGAAACCGTACACCGCTTTTCCACACTGGAACAGTGGCTTCCGCACATCGCAGATCTCGGTTGTACCGCAATCTATATCGGCCCCTTGTTTGAATCAACCACACATGGATACGACACAAAAGATTACAAACAGGTAGACCGCCGCTTAGGCGACAACGCGGACTTTGCCGCATACGTAAAAAAAGCCCACGAACTCGGCATCAAAGTCGTCGTAGACGGTGTCTTCAACCACACCGGCCGCGAATTCTTTGCCTTCCGCGACATTCAGGAAAAAAGAGAACAGTCCCCGTACTGCGGATGGTACAAAGGAATCTGGTTCGGCGGAAACACCTGCTATAACGATGGATTCTCCTACGAAGCATGGAGAAACTGCTTCGAACTCGTCAACCTGAATCTCCAGAACCAGCAGGTCCGCGACTATCTCCTTGATGTCATCGACTTCTGGATCGACGAATTCGACATCGACGGCATCCGTCTCGACTGCGCCGACTGCCTGGATTTCGGCTTCATGGAGCAGATGCGCGCACGCACATCCGCCAAAAAACAGGACTTCTGGCTGATGGGCGAAGTCATCCACGGCGACTATGCGCGCTACATCGGAGACGGCCAGCATCTGCTGCACAGTGTCACAAACTACGAGCTTCACAAAGGACTTTATTCGGGACATAACGATCATAACTACTTCGAAATTACACATACGATCCGCCGCGAATTTGACGAAAACGGCGGCATTTACAAAGGAAAGAAACTGTACAGCTTCGTTGACAATCACGACGTAGACCGTCTGGCCAGCAAGCTGAACGTAAAAGAAAACATGATTCCAATTTATGCGCTGCTGTACTTCCTGCCGGGCATCCCGTCCATCTATTACGGATCGGAATTCGGCATCGAGGGAAGAAAAGAAGGCGGAAACGACGATCCGCTGCGTCCGGCGCTGAATCTGGAAGAACTGGAGAAAAATCCGCCGGCAGAAAAACTTCCGGCATGGATCAAAACATTATCAGACGTCAGAAAAAAACATCCTGCAGCACGAACGGGAAGATACCGCGAACTCATGCTGACCAACCGCCAGTATGCCTTTGCACGCCTGGATGAGACAGACGCTCTGATCACAGCAGTAAATAATGATGAAAACCAGAGTGCGGGAGTCTGGATTCCTGCATCTTGCGACGGAACATGGAAAAACGCGGTAACCGGAGAAGCCATTTCTCCGGAAAATGGAAAACTTTTTGTTGAAGTACCTCCGTGCGGCTGTGTTCTGATTGAAAAAGAAGCATAAAGGGGATTTTTTCTATGAAGGAAACTGCGAAAACAACGGCAAAAACAACAGCAAAAACCAGAAAAGCGCCAAAAAAACCGGCGGGCTATCAGCCAAGATTTTCTGAACTGGATCAGTACTTATTTGGACAGGCAACCCATTACGATATTTTCCGGAAAATGGGTGCGCACCTGGACAAAAAAGACGGCAAAGTAGGAGCCTGGTTCACCGTATGGGCTCCGCATGCGGCGGAAGTATCTGTCATCGGCGAATTCAACGGCTGGGATGCCCATGCCAATGTGATGCGGAAAGTCGGCGAGGACGGCGTTTATGAAGTGTTCATTCCGGGCGTGACCGAGGGAATGATGTATAAATATTACATCCGCACACCGGACGGAAGAGAACTGTACAAAGCAGATCCATACGCATTTGCATCCGAAAAACGGCCGGGTACCGCGTCAAAAGTAGCGGAAATCGAAGGCTACCGCTGGGGTGACAGCGAATGGCTGACGAACCGCAAAAAATTTGACGTTCAGAAATCCGCGCTCTCCATCTACGAAGTGCACCCGGGCTCCTGGATGAAACATCCGTGGTCCGAATCCAACCCGGACGGATTTTACAATTACGTTCAGTTCGCACATTCGCTTGCCGATTACGTAAAAAAAATGGGCTATACCCACGTAGAGCTGATGGGAATTGCAGAGCATCCGTTTGACGGTTCCTGGGGCTATCAGGTAACGGGCTATTACGCACCGACCTCCCGCTACGGAACACCGAAAGAGTTTAAATATCTTGTTGATTATCTGCATAAAAATAAAATCGGTGTTATTCTGGACTGGGTACCGGCACACTTCCCGAAAGATGCGCACGGCCTTGCTGATTTTGATGGCCAGCCGCTGTATGAGTACGCCGACCCGAGAAAGGGCGAGCACCCGGAGTGGGGAACGAAGATCTTTGATTACGGCAAAAATGAAGTGAAAAACTTTATGCTGGCAAATGCGCTTTACTGGGTAGAAGAGTACCACGTAGACGGTCTCCGTGTCGATGCTGTTGCTTCGATGCTGTATCTCGACTACGGAAAAGAGCCGGGCCAGTGGGTGCCGAACAAGAACGGCGGAAATGAAAATCTTGAAGCCGTCGAGTTCTTCAAACACCTGAATACCCTGGTGCGCGGACGAAACAAAGGTGTCATCATGATTGCCGAGGAGTCCACAACGTGGCCGAAGGTAACGGGAAGCGTAGAGGACGGCGGCCTGCATTTCTCCTACAAATGGAACATGGGATGGATGCATGACTTCCTCGATTACATGAAGCTCGATCCATACTTCCGCAAATACAACCATAACAAGATGACCTTCGGCATGACCTATGCATTTTCCGAGAACTACATTCTGGTGCTCTCGCACGATGAGGTTGTCCACTTGAAATGCTCGATGATCAACAAAATGCCGGGCGATCTGGAGGAAAAATTCCAGAACCTGATGGTAGGCTATGCTTTCATGTTCGGGCACCCGGGCAAAAAACTTCTGTTCATGGGACAGGATTTCGGACAGCTCCGCGAGTGGAGCGAGGAACGCGAGATCGACTGGTTCCTGCTGGCAGATGAGGGGCATCAGCATCTGCAGACCTTCTTCAGTGACCTGCTGAAAATGTACCGCAAGTACCCGGCACTCTACGCGAACGACTGCGGCTACGAAGGCTTCCAGTGGATCAATGCCAACGACGGCGACCGCAGCATTTACAGCTTCGTCCGCTGGTCACCGACAGGAAAAAACAACCTGTTGTTCGTCTGCAATTTCACACCGGTCGAGCGTCCGGATTATATGTGTGGCGTACCGCGCAAAAAACAGTACCGCCTGATACTCGACAGCTCCGATATGAAATACGGCGGCCCGACCGAAAAACGCCAGGTAGCCTACCGTGCCAAAGAGGGAGAATGCGATGGCCAGCCATATCGGATTGCATATGCACTTCCGGCGTATGGTGTGGCGGTGTTCAGCTTCTAAAATAAGATAGCTACTAATTTTCATTAATATCATGACCGGCAGAGAACGAAAGAGATTTCTTAAATCTGTCGGTCATTGTGTTTTGTGTTCGAAGGAAAAGAGGTGTTGATTTGATGAAAGAAGAAAGAAAAGAGCCGATACAGATTCCGCACATCCAGACAATCAACGATCACATTTCCTATCTTACACCGACAGAACATCCACTTTCGGCAAATGTTGTGATCATCGAGGGTGATGCATTTTTCTGGGTATATGACGTGGGAAATCATCCTGCGGTTTCAGAAATTCTGCAGAAAAAGTCAGAACAGACAGGAAAAGAAATTCGGGTGATTTTATCCCATTTTCATCCCGACCATATCGGGAATCTGTCGGAGATTTCGTGCGAAGCGGTTTACCAGGGGAAAAATACGTTTCGTTATACAAAAACAGGAACTGTGATAGAAGAAGATACGTGGTTTCAGGACGGTGACGTGTGGTTACATTTATTTCCGATTCCATCGAGTCATGCCAAAGGATCGCTTGCATTGGAAGTGGATGAGACGTGGTGCTTTCTCGGGGATGCGGCATATGCGACGCAGAAAAACGGACAGACCGTTTATAATGCCGAGCGCCTGCTGGCAGAAATCCGAGTTCTGAAAAACGTGCGTGCGCCGCATTTTTTCCTAAGTCACAGCGAACCGTTTCAGCAGAACAAAGAGGATGTGCTGGAATGGATGGAAGCGATTTATGAGAAACGGAAACGAGATGAATCATATATAAAAACACCCCAGCGCTTATGACAGGGAGTCCTTCGAGGCTGAATCAGTTATGCCACTTCGGCAATTCACTTTCTTTCACCGAAACTGATTCAAGATCCATATTCGACCAATATGAGCCGATATCTGAACTTGTGAAGTATTCAAAATTGCCCGTGGAAGATTTCAGCTTTCCGTTCTTGACTCCATTGCAGACATAAACCAGTTCGTAGTTTGTCCCATCCGAAAGGTTAAATCGAAAACTGGTCACATCTGCGCCTGTGATTTCCTCGACTTGTTTGTCTGTCAATGATAAGTTTTCAAACATATGATACAAGTCTGTTATATCAGTTTTTGCAACGACTATTTTCTTTTCTGCTGATACCGGTGCTCCCGCATAGTGGTACATTTCGATATTTTCAACATCTCCAACTTCAAAAGGAAAGTCGATATGGACCGTTTCTTTGCTACAGCCGACCAGTACCATCATTAAAATCAGAAAGGATATCAAATTTGTCGCTTTTTTCATATCATTGCACTCCTCGTCATGTTTTTGACAGGTCAAGAGTTCAAAAATCCTCTTGCAAGCGAGCTTGCATTAGCTTTTTGAGCCTGGTATCATGATGATTTGAGTATATCATAGTTTAACCGAATCAAGCAAGTCACCTGCTTCCATTGCGCGAAGCAATAAGCAGGGGGTTGGGACTTACTTGATTCGGTTAAACAAACAAGGGAGATGAAAAAATGAATGAAATTATAGCTTTACAGAAATATGAAAACGAAGCACAACTTGCAAAAGAGCTGATTCGAGGCTTTTGGCTGGCTCATGGTGATTATGTTATAACCGACGAAGAGGCCGCGGAGAATCTTGCTGCCTGGACAGACAAAGGGCATGTGTTTTATTTTATCTTAAAAGAAGAGATCCCCATTGGATTTGTGCATCTCGGAAGCCGCGGGGCGGAAGTTGACTGGATCGAAGATCTTTTCGTACTTCCGGAATACCAGGGAAACGGATACGGAAGTCATGCGATTGCGCTGGTTGAAGCCGAGATAAAAAAGTATTCTGAATCTGTCTATCTTGAGGTAGCTGCACGAAATTTTGGAGCGATGAAACTCTATCATAGATTGGGATATCATTGCCTGAACACTGTGACGTTACGCAAAGATTTTCAACCGGAGAATTTTGAAGTGATTCGCAGCGAAGAGCTTTTGGGGTATCCGTTGGAAGTTAAGAAGTATATTAAGTAGAATCTCACGCCGATTTGCGCAGCAAATCCAGACCTCCCCACCGCCCGGCTCAATGTCAGCCCGGAAGTGCGTCTGTGTCGTCTGGGACTGTGCCCCAGGGCACAGTCCCAGGCGGCGCAGGTGCACTTCCGGGTGTCCGTTTTTTAAACAACCGCAACCCCCGCCATCCCCAGTACCGCCGCAATCGCAAACAGCACCAGCAGATGCACCGGATAAAACGCATAAAACGGATACTTCAGATTCAATCCTCGTTTTCCGTTATAAAAATGCACCGGGATCATAGCCAGAAAACAGGTGATTTCATTCAGACTCAACAGCGTAAGCACCGCACACCCGATTCCGATACAGTACATTTTATTCTTTCTCATATTATACATCAGCACAATCGTCAGAATTCCCATTGCACTGTAATCTGTCTTCAACAGCGTGGCCACTGCACAGGCTGCCACAATCACCAGCAGCTTGCCAACCGAAACCTTCCAGTTCGCCCTCTGCCATGCACCGGCATCTTTTTGCGCTTTTGAATCGATTTTCTGCAGAAAAATCATCATCACAAGGCCGATAAATAAAGTGAAAAAGACATTCTGATAATCCAGATAAAACGGTTTTCCCGCAAATGCCAGATCGAACGGGATCTCCGAAACCAGTGCAAAAATCCCAAGATTCAGCGCATACTTTTTCACATCATGCGTATGCATGAACCCTTCAATCAACAGAAAACAGAAAATCGGAAAACTGATCCTTCCGATTGCGCGCATAATCATATCCGCATAATAAATCACAGCTGTGTTTCCGGTAGAGAGAAATGATGCGCCTCCGTCCGAAGCGTTCACCGCATCCAGAAGACCACGGGAAATCAGGATTCGGTCGAAAAGTACAGCTGCAGTGTGGTCGATCAGCATACAGACCATCGCAATGATTTTCAAGGTACTGCCGGGAATTTTACCGGCGCTTTTTACGGGTTTCGCAGTAGTAGCTGCCATATAAAACATCCTTTCTGGAACGCAAACGAAAGGCAGACTGTGCAAGCCGTCTGCGGATCAGGTTCCTGTAACGACAAACAGCAGAAAATCCTGCTGTTTTGCCAGAGTTGTAATACTATGATTATACGTTCTGAGGAGGTTAATGTCAAAGAAAAAACAGTTCTGAAATAACGCAGAGTATGGTAGAATCTGCCAGTCGGGTAAATGAAAATAGAAAGCGTCTCCGGGCTCATCCCAAAACGAACGGGGCAGCGTACCAATTCGTAAACCAGAATTGGTACGCTGCCCCGTATTTTAAAATACATCCAGGTCTTTTCCGTTCACGACATATCCGTCATACCCTGCATCCCGGATTTCATCCAGAATCGCGGCATCGCGCCATGCCATCTCGGCGGCAAGGTTTTTGTGGTTATCCTGTACATTCATATGGTAAATCCGGTGATACGTAACGAGCAGTTTCGGATTTGCCTTTTTTGCAACACCGGCAAGATCCGTGCTTAACGTATGCACTTCCCGGTGGTATTTCTGCCATTTTGGTTCGCGGCAGGAGATTCCGGCGGCGTATTCCACTTCGTGCAGCAGGATATCACAGCCTTTCGATTTTTCTGCCACGAGATCCAGCGGAGCGGTATCGCCGGTGATGACGATTGTGCGGTCCGGTGTGGTGAATTTATAGCCGTAGCATTCCAGTGTTCCGTGGCTGACCGGAAAAGCCTCCACCGTAACCAGGTCATCCCGGTAGACAATGCCGGATTCAATTTCTGTTACCTCAACGCGGTAGCCGGATTCGTTTGCTTTTTCGAAACCGTGAATTCGGAAATCAATGTCGGTTTCATAGGCCTGTAAGATATGATCGGTCATGTGCTGTAAGCCCTTTGGCCCGAAAACTTTCAATGGAACCGGGCGCTCCAGCACCCACGGAGTAAAAATCAGATCCGGGTATCCGGCGGTATGGTCTGTGTGAAGGTGCGTACAGAAGGCAACGGTCAGAAGATCCGGCCGCAGGGCATCCACGCCGTTAAAATAGGCGGCTGAGGCCTGGCGGACAACGCCAGGGCCAAAATCTACCAGATAAGCACGGTCACCGACCACGACAGCGGAGGAAGGTCCGTTGGCATTCGGACACGCATTTGGTGTGCCGGTTCCGAGAAGAACAAGTTTTGTCTGCATTCTTTCTCTTTTCCTTTTCTTTTTTTGTTTCTGTTTCTGTTTATGATTTTCTGTTACGATTTCTGCTTTTGCCTTATTTCTCTTCTTTTGATTCGTTGTTTTTGGTTTCCGGAAGATGCTTAATGGAAATTCCGGTAAATCCATAGAAAATACTGAAAACCGGGGTCAGGTAAAGCAGGAATAAGTACGGGAAAAATGCCGACCATGCAACACCAAGTGTGCCGGCCATGTATACGCCGTAGCCATGCCATGGAATCATAGGACCAGCCATAGTTCCGGAGTCTTCGAGGCAGCGGGAAAGAATTTCCGGTGCAACCTTGCGCTCTTGAAAGACAGGTGCCATCAGACGGCCGGTCAGAACGTGTGCCATCGGCTGGGAGCAGCTGATGAGGCTGGTCACGTAACCGACAATCATCGTTGCCAGGATCATACTTCCATCGCTGTTGATTCTCTTTACAATCGCCTGAAGAATGTGATCCAGTACACCGAGTTTTTCCAGCATGCCGCCCATGCCGACAGCAAAGCAGATAATGGCTACGTACTGGAGCATGCTTCCCATGCCGCCGCGGTTTAAGATGGATTGTAATACCGGTTCTTCGATTGTGGTTGTGTAACCGTTGTAAGCTGTGCGGATGATGCCCTGCAGAGTATCGTGCTGCACAAAATAGGAAACAAATCCGGCAGCGAAGCTGGAAAGACCAAGTGCAGAGATCGCATTTACTTTGCAGAGGAGCAATACAATAATCAGGATGGCAGGGATCATGGTAATCCATCCGAGCTGGAATTCACCGTTTAAAGCATCGATGTAAACGGTAATGCTTCCCTCGGTATAGCTTCCGCTGGTCTGCTGGAAACCGAGAATAGTAAAAAGAATTAAGGTTATCACATATGTTGGAAGGGTGGTCCAGAGCATCGAGCGGATATGATCGCCAAGTTTGGCATCTGCAACGGCCGGAGCAAGGTTTGTGGTATCGGAAAGAGGACTTAATTTGTCACCGAACATGGCACCGCAGATGACAGCACCGGCTACCATGCCAGGATGGATACCCATGGCGTTTCCGATCGCCATCATGGCAACACCTGCGCTTCCGGCGGAACCATAGGAAGTACCGGTTACAATACTCAAAATGGAGCAGAACAGCAGCGTCAGAGGCAGCAGCCAGGACGGGTTAATCATTTTTAAGCCCCAGGAAATGATGGTGGCAATGGTGCCACTCTGCAGCCAGGTGCCGATCATGACACCGATGGCCATCAGAAGGCAGAGCGTCGGGACGACCATACGGATGGCATCGTATGCGCCGGCAACAATGTTGGCGTAAGAAATACCGAAAATCTTACAAAACAGATAGATAAAAATCCAGCTTGCAAACAGGCCGATCATAGGACCGCCGGTTTTCAGGCGGATACAGACTGCGACGGATACGATGATCAGCAGCAGCAAAAGCAGTGACTGTGGCAGATTGAGTTTTTTTTCTTTCGTTCCGCTCATAAAAAAATCCCCCATTCATAGGTAAAATGATTTGCCCGTTCAACGCGTTAAAGTAGAAAAGACATGTAATATATTATAATGGTGAAATGCAGAAAAAGCAAGGGAAATTCTCTTGATTTTTTGTTCTATGGTTGCTATAATAAGCGTGAGTGTGGGGCGGAGGATAAACTTCGGCCCTTTTGCAGCTAACTATAAACGGAATCAACAAGATAAAGAGGTTAAATCAATGACAAGAATAGACATTATTTCAGGTTTCCTGGGCGCAGGAAAAACAACCCTGATCAAAAAACTCCTCGGAGACGCACTGAAAGGCCAGCAGGTTGTCCTGATCGAGAACGAATTCGGTGAAATCGGAATCGACGGAGGCTTCTTAAAAGATGCCGGTATCGAAATCCGTGAAATGAACTCCGGCTGCATCTGCTGCTCTCTTGTGGGAGACTTCGGCGCAGCATTAAAAGACGTTATCACCAAATATCACCCGGACCGCATCATCATCGAGCCGTCCGGCGTAGGTAAACTCTCCGACGTCATCAAGGCTGTAGACGGTGTAGAAAAAGAAGCAGGCGTAGCCCTGAATTCCGCAACAACCGTAGTCGACGTTATGAAATGCAAAATGCATCTCAGAAACTTCGGCGAATTCTTCGAGAATCAGGTAAAGAGCGCAGGAACCATCATCCTGAGCCGTACCGATAAAGCCGATACCGAAAAAGTAGAGGCAGCTGTAAAAATGCTCCGCGAACTGAATCCGGAAGCACACATTATTACCACACCGGTTGAAGTACTGGGTGGTAAGAAAGTACTCGATACGATGGAAGGTGCCATCATCAACCTTGCGCAGGTAGAAGAGGAAGAGCATCATCACCATCATCATGACCACGACGAGTGCTGCTGCGGCCATGACCACGATGAGGAGCATGAGCACCATCATCACGATCATGATGACGAGTGCTGCTGCGGTCACGATCACGAGGAGCACGAGCACCATCATCACGACCATGATGACGAATGCTGCTGCGGTCACGATCACGAGGAACACGAGCATCACCATCATGACCATGATGACGAATGCTGCTGCGGTCACGATCACGACCATGAGCATCATCATCACGATGATGCGTGTGGCTGCGGTCACGAGCATCACCATCATCACCACGCAGACGAAGTTTTCACAAGCTGGGGTCAGGAGACTGTGAAGACCTTTACCAAAGAGCAGATCGAAGGCATCTTAAAGAAACTTTCCGAGGATACCGCTTATGGTATGGTTCTTCGTGCCAAAGGTATGGTAGCAGGCGCCGATGGACAGTGGATCTATTTCGATATGGTTCCGGAAGAGTACGAAGTACGTGACGGAGCACCGGAATTCACCGGAAGAATCTGTGTCATCGGTTCCAAATTAGCAGAAGATAAGCTGGCAGAGCTGTTCGGACTGTAAAAATACAAAGTAGCTGCGAAAATTACGGTCCGCAGGGTACCTGTGAACTGTAGTGAAGCTGCCGCATCAGAAACAAAATCCGATGTGGCAGCTTTTTTCTTGATTTAGAGACAAAGCAAAAGGCACGCCCGGAATCTCAGCCGCAAAAGCAAGTGCAGAAAGATTCCGGGAGTACGTCAAAGACAACGGAGGTACAAAATGTACGAAGAAGACGAAGTAGAAATTCCGATTTATCTCATAACAGGATTTCTGGAGAGTGGAAAAACCTCTTTTATCAATTTTACCGTAGCACAGGACTATTTCCAGATCGACGGACCAACCCTTCTGATCACAACCGAAGAAGGTGAAGTAGAGTACGACGAAAAAGAACTGCTCAAACACAACACCGTCCTGGAAATCGTAGAAGGACCAGAGCAGTTTACCCTGGATTACCTGAAAAAACTGAACCGCAAATACCGCCCGGAGCGAATCATTCTCGAATACAACCCGCTCTGGAGCGTAAAAAAACTCGAAGAAATGGAACTGCCGCGCGGTTGGGGCATCGTACAGGAGATCGTGACCGTCGACGCAAGCTGCTTCCAGATCTATATGCAGAACATGAAATCCGTCTTCATGGAGATGGCAAAAAATGCCGATATGGTCATGTTCAACCGCTGCCGTCCGGAAGATCCGCTTCCATCCTTCCGCCGCAGCATCAAAGTAGTCAACCAGGCGTGCGACGTTCTGTTTGAGAATGAAGAAGGCGAAATTGACAACATTTTTGAGGATCAGATGCCGTTTGATACCGATGCCGATGTGATCGAAATCGACGATGCCGATTACGGAATCTGGTATGTCGATATGGGCGACAACCCGGAGCGTTACGAGGGCAAGACTGTTCATTTCCGCGGTATGGTATTAAAGAGCAAGGATGTCGGAGCCGATTTCTTTGTTCCGGGTCGTATGGCAATGACCTGCTGTGCAGATGATACTTCTTTTATCGGCTATGTCTGCAAATGCGCAAGCGCCAAATCTCTCGTAATGGGTTCCTGGGTTGACGTGACTGCAACGGTAAAATGGGGCTATATGAAGGTTTACGATGGCGAAGGCCCGGTTCTGTATGCAAAAGAAATCAAACCGGCCAAGAAACCGGAGAGCGAACTGGTATACTTTAACTAAACATTGCCGAAGCATTTCAGCGAATAAAAGAGCAGGAAAAAGGCTGCTCTTTTGTTCGTGTTCTTTCTTTATGACAGATGGAAAAACAATATATCATTTTTCGGTGCGGCGAAGCAGCTATTCGGTTATGCGCAAGTAGCGAAGTGGATGGAGAATATCCGTTTTGACCGTGACGTGAACAAAAACTGCGCCGGAAAATGGTCTGATGACAGGAGAATTTATGTATATTATAGTAGGTCTGGGAAATCCAACGCGCCAGTACGAAGGGACGAAGCACAATGTCGGATTTGATACCATCGATTATCTGATCGATGAATATCAGATCCCTTCCTCCGGTACAGGCCACAAGGCTCTGTTCGGAAAAGGCATGATCGCAGGTCAGAAGGTTATCGTTGCAAAGCCGATGACGTATATGAATCTGAGCGGTGAGTCTGTGCGGGAGCTGGTGAACTATTACAAAGTGGATCCGGAGAGCGAGCTGATCGTGGTTTACGATGATATCAGCCTGGCGCCGGGACAGATCCGTATCCGCAAAAAAGGAAGCGCGGGCGGCCACAATGGCATCAAAAACATCATCGCCAATCTTGGCACCGACCATTTTATGCGTGTGAAGGTCGGCGTCGGTGAGAAACCGAAAAACTGGGATCTGGCGGACTACGTGTTAAGTCCGTTTACGAAAGACGAACGTCCCCTTGTAAATCTGGCGATCGAGCATGCGGCAAAAGCAATCGAGCAGATGCTGAACGGGGATGTGGACGCAGCTATGAATGAGTATAACCGCAAATCTGCAAACCCGGCAGAGTAAGGAAAATGAAAGCGTTATTAGAACCGATCAAAGAAATTGCCCGTTTTGACGAGCTGTTCCGTGATCTGAAAAAAGGAACCGCAGGTGTGACGGTGATCTCGGGCTGTCTGGAAAGCCAGAAAGCCCACATGATTGCAGGTCTCTCCGAGGATGCCCCGGTGCGGCTTCTGATCGCGGAAAATGAATTAAAAGCAAAAGAATTATATGAGGATTACCGGCTGTACGATGCGGAGACGCTGTATTATCCGGCGAAGGACCTGATTTTCTATCAGGCAGACATTCACGGAAATCTGCTGATCCGGCAGCGGCTTCAGGTGATCCAGGCACTTCTTGAGCGGAAGGAAGTTACCATCATCACCAGTGTAGGGGGATGTATGGACTTTCTTCTGCCTCTTGGCGTGTTCGAAAAACATTGCATCCATCTGCGCAATGACAGCGAACTCGATCTGGATAAAATAAGAAAAGAGCTGGTGCGGCTCGGCTATGAGAGTACCTTTCAGGTGGAGTCGACCGGCCAGTTTTCCGTCCGCGGCGGCATTCTCGATATTTATCCGCTGACGGAACAGAACCCGATCCGGATTGAGCTCTGGGGCGATGAGATAGATTCCATCCGAAGCTTCGATGCGGAGAGCCAGCGGTCGATTGAAAACCTCGAGGAAATCACAATCTATCCGGCATCGGAGCTGATTTTAACAGAGAATACGATTGCGCGCGGTGTGAAAGCGATTAAAAAAGAGGCAAAAGCGCAAAGCACAAAGTTCCGCGACAAGATGATGACGGAGGAAGCGGCGCGTATCCGCCATGCGGCAGAGGAAATCTGCGATCAGATCGGCGAGGGCGAAATTCTGCAGGGAGCGGAGCAGTATCTTCATTATTTTTATCCGGAGACCGTCTCGTTTCTTGAGTATCTGCCGGAGAACAGCCGCATTTTCCTCGATGAGCCGAACCGCATCATCGAGTGTGCCGATGCGCTGGAAGCAGAATTTCAGGAGAGCGTGAGCCACCGTCTCGAAAAGGGATACCTCCTGCCGGGACAGGCGAAGCTGATGTGCAGTACGGCGGAGCTTGTGGCAAAACTGAACCGCCGCGGCTGTGTTGCCGTATCGCTGATGGAGCCGCAGAAGGGCGAGTGGAATATCCGTGACGAATTCAGTGTGACGGTGAAATCGGTCAATTCGTATAACAATCAGTTCCCGCTTCTGGTAAAAGATCTGAAATCCTGGAAAAAAGCGGGTTACCGTATTGTACTGGCGAGTCCGTCGCGGACGAGGGCGCAGCATCTGGCAGAGGACCTGCAGAATGAGGAGATTCCGGCCTTCTACAGCGAGAATGCGGAGCGTGTTCTGAAACCGGGCGAGGTCATGCTGATCCACGGCGCGGCCCGCAGAGGCTTTGAATATCCGATGCAGAAATTTGTGCTGATTACAGAGACGGATATTTTTGGAAAAGAGAAGAAGAAAAACCGGAAGAAATCGGAGTATTCCGGTCAGAAAATCCAAAATTTTGCGGATCTTTCGATCGGTGACTATGTCGTGCACGAGAGCCACGGTCTTGGTATTTACCGCGGTATCGAAAAAATTGAGATGGACCGCGTAACGCGTGATTACATGAAAATCGAGTATGCGGGCGGATCGAACCTCTATGTGCTGGCCACCCAGCTTGATACGCTGCAGAAGTATGCGTCCGGCGAAGCTGCAAAGGTGCCGAAGCTGAATAAAATCGGCGGTCAGGAATGGAATAAGACGAAAACACGGGTTCGCCATGCGGTAAAAAATATTGCACAGGATCTCGTGAAGCTGTATGCCGAGCGGCAGGCGTCATCCGGCTATCAGTTCGGAAAGGATACGATCTGGCAGAAGGAATTTGAGGAACTGTTTCCGTTTGAGGAGACGGACGATCAGCTTGCGGCGATCGAGGCGACAAAGGCGGACATGGAGAGCAAAAAGATCATGGACCGCCTGATCTGCGGCGATGTCGGATACGGCAAAACCGAGGTTGCAATCCGTGCAGCGTTCAAGGCAGTACAGGAGAGCAAACAGGTCGTCTACCTCGTTCCGACCACTATTCTGGCACAGCAGCATTACAATACGTTCGTTGAGCGCATGAAGGACTTTCCGGTGCGCGTTGATCTTCTGTGCCGGTTCCGCACGCCGGCAGAGCAGAAAAAAACGCTGGAGGATCTGAAAAAAGGACTCGTGGATATTGTCATCGGAACACACCGCGTTCTGTCGAAGGACGTAAAGTTCAAAGATCTTGGCCTTCTGATTGTCGATGAGGAGCAGCGGTTCGGCGTGACGCATAAAGAAAAAATCAAACAGCTGCAAAAAAATGTGGATGTTCTGACACTGACGGCGACGCCGATTCCACGTACCATGCACATGAGCCTGATCGGCATCCGGGATATGAGTGTGCTCGAGGAAGCACCGCAGGATCGCCAGCCGATCCAGACCTTTGTCTGTGAATACAATGAAGAAATGGTCCGCGAGGCGATTAACCGTGAACTTGCGCGGGGCGGGCAGGTTTACTATGTCTATAACCGCGTCCAGTCGATTGCGGATATGGCGAACACGATCCAGAAGCTCGTGCCGGATGCAAATGTAGGCTTTGCGCACGGACAGATGAAAGAGCGTGAGCTGGAAAAGATCATGTACGGCTTTATCAACGGAGAGATCGATGTGCTCGTGTCAACAACGATCATTGAGACAGGACTCGATATTTCGAATGTCAATACCATGATTATCCATGATTCCGACCAGATGGGACTGTCACAGCTCTATCAGCTCCGCGGCCGCGTCGGACGGTCGAACCGGACTTCCTACGCATTTCTGATGTACCGCAGAAACAAGATGTTGAAGGAAGTGGCGGAGAAGCGTCTCCATGCGATCCGTGAATTTACGGAGATGGGAAGCGGCTTTAAAATTGCAATGCGTGATCTTGAGATCCGAGGCGCCGGAAATCTGCTGGGCGCAGAGCAGTCGGGCCATATGGAATCGGTTGGATACGATCTCTATTGTAAAATGCTCGCAGAGGCTGTCCAGGAGGCGAAGGGCATCGCACCGGCAGAAGCGTTCGAGACAACGATTGATCTGAATGTCAGTGCCTATATTCCGGACAGCTACATCAGCAACGAGTCTCTGAAGCTTGACACCTATAAGCGAATTGCGGCGATTGAAAATAAGGAAGAGTATGAGGACATGACGGAGGAGCTGACCGACCGCTTCGGGGAACCGCCGAAAAATGTACAGAATCTTCTGGCTGTTGCAGAACTGAAAGCGCTGGCGCACTGTGCGTATGTGACGGAGCTGAAACAGATGGGCGATTCGGTACGAGTCACCTTACAGCAGCATGCAAAAATCGATGTGGCGCGGATTCCGGAGCTGCTGCAGAAATACCGAGACGAACTGAAATTCCAGATGGAGTCGCTGGCGTTTGTCTACACGCCGCGGCGGAGAAATTCAAAGGAAAAGATCGATCTGCTGGAGAAGAGCCATGCACTGGTGGAAGATCTGCTGCAGATCACACAGGAGTGAAATACTCGCATAACCACAAGATCGTGTGAAAAAGGCGTGAACAGGGAAGAAAAAAGTTGCCCTGTATCAACAAAAAGGGTATAATAGGAAAAGCGTTTATAAAAATCGATGCAGGACCGGAAATTCGAACGTGTAAAAAGAAAAACTCTTTTTGAGCATACATTTCGCCCTGCATGAGGAGGAAGTAATGAAAAATTTAAAAGCAAAAGCAGTCTGCGTTATGCTGAGTGCTTCGATGGCAGCGATGGGACTGACTGGCTGCGGTTCCGACAATGTGGACGGAACAAAAACGGCAATTACTGTAAATGACGAGTCGATTACACTCGGACAGGCAAATTTCATGCTGAGATATCAGCAGGCAACCATGTACAATTATTATTCCAAGATGTACTCGATGTACGGAATGCAGATGCCGTCTGAGATGTACGACAAGGAAGGCGACGATGGAAAGACTACCGGGGAAACGTTCAAGGAGCAGTCTCTTGATACGATCGAAAAAGAGCTTCTGATGCGGCAGCACGCAGAGGAATACGGAATTTCCCTGACAGACGAGGAAAAACAGCAGGCGAAAGAGGCTGCACAGGCATTCGCAGATAAGAACGGTGACGATGTGATGAAAAAGCTGCACGCAACCGTTGAGGACATCCAGGATGCACTGGAGCTGTATGTTATTCAAACCAAAATTTATGATCCGATCATCGCAAATGTAGATACCGAGGTATCCGATGAAGAGGCAAAGCAGACCTCCATCAGCTACATCACGGTATCCACAGCAGGAACCGAGAAGGATGACGATGGAAAAACGATTGATTTGACGGACGAGGAAAAAGCGGCAAAGAAAGAAATCGCACAGAGATTCCTGGATCTCTTAAAAGAGTCTGAGGATCCTGCAGCCGCATCGTTTACCGATCTGCGCAAGGAGCTGAACGATCAGTTAAATGCGGAGAATACCGCAGATTCCACCGATTCTGCCGACAGCTCCGATGAGAGCAGCTCTTCTTCCGATGCTTCCGACACAAGCGCATCCGACGCTTCAAGCGCGAGCACATCGAGCAGTTCCGCCAGCGATTCCTCCTCTGAGGTTTCTTATCTGACCTCTTCCGAGACATCCTTTGGAACCGGATCGGAGAAAGACGATGACGATACCTGTTCTCTTGGAGATAAAGTAGCGGAAGAAGCAGCAAAGCTGAAGGATGGCGAGTATTATGACGGTGTCATCGAAGGCGACGATGCATATTATGTGATCCGTGTAGATAAAGCATTCGACGAGGACAAAACCGAGTCCAGAAGACAGACTATCATTTCCAACCGCAAATCGGATAAGTACAACGATACATTGGATGGATGGGTAAAGGAGAGCGATATCAAGGTCGCATCCAACTGGAAAAAACTTGAAGTAACGGACGCAGATCTGTATACGATGACAGTTGACAGCGCTTCTACAGATTCCACAGATGGAACCACAACCGACAGTACAACAACGGACAGTACCGCAACGGACAGTACAACGTCTGACAGCACGACATCAGGCAGTACCGAAACGACATCGACAAGCAGCACAGGCACTGCTTCAACGTCTTCAAGCACTGCAGAATAAAAGCATACGATACAGGACAAACGGCAGCCGGATCCGGGAGAGGGGTCCGGCTGCTGTTTGTGTCTGAAAATATTTTGGAACAAAAAAAAGAAAATAATAGGGAATTTGTAGAATAAATTGACAATAGTAAGAAGCTTATTTAAAATGAAATTACAACCAGAGTGTATCTCGCAAATTGCGGAAATAATTTTTCGGACACGCTCTAATGTTCAGGCGAAAACGATGTACCAGGAAAGAAGGTGGAGAAATGAAGAAGGCAGTAATTTCCGTACTTGTCGGTACAGCAGTATTGGCTTTCGTTGCGTGTGGAAAAAATGCTGCAACGGAAAACAGTTCCGATTCGGGTGTTTCAACGGTATCGGCATCCTCGCAGGTGGAAAATGGACAGAAAGCAACCCGTGTGAACCAGGGAACAAATTTGTCTCCGGGGTCACCGAAGAATATCCCGTCCGGTGGGGGGAACAGCTCGGGCAGGACACATCATTCGGAGACGCATCATTCGGAGACACATCATTCAGACGCGCATCATGATTGAGAATGTCGGGGTTTGCTGAACATTCGTGAACAGAAACAGACGAAGGGGTATCCAAAACGGATACCTCTTTTTTTACTTGTCGGGAAAACAATACAATGCTATACTGAACATGAATTTGACGCGAAAAGCGCGGCAGGTTCAGAAAAAACAGCCGGGATTTGTCAGTATACGCGGACATGTGCTGCAGGTAACTCGGGCAGAATGGAGAAAAGAAAATGACAAGAGAAGAATTTGAACAGCTTGCCGGAGCAGGTGTCATTTTATTGGATGGCGCAACCGGATCAAATCTGACAAAAGCGGGAATGCCAAAAGGAGTCAGTACAGAGCTTTGGGTTCTGGAGCACCCTGATATTCTGGCAAATTTACAGAAGGCTTACGTGGAGGCGGGAAGCCAGATTGTCTATGCGCCGACCTTTGGTGCAAACAGATTGAAATTAGCGGATTATGGAAGAGAAAACGAGGTGGAGGAGCTGAATGCACGCCTGGTGGACATCTCGAAAAAAGCGCTTGCCGGAACAGGTGCGCTGATCGCGGGAGATTTTTCCACACCAGGAAAAATGCTGCAGCCAAAAGGCGATCTCTCTTATGAAGAGCTGCTGGAATCCTACACAGAGCAGGTAACAGCGGTAGCAAATGCGGGCGTTGATCTTCTGGTAGCGGAGACGATGCTGAGCGTAGACGAAACGTGTGTCTTTATGGATGCTGCACTTTCTGTCTGCGATCTGCCGATTATGTGTTCTCTGACGCTGGAAGCAGACGGTTCTGCCCTGTTCGGCGGAAACGCTGTGGAAGCAGTTGAGACACTGCAGGAAATGGGAGCATCCGCCGTAGGACTGAACTGCTCGGTCGGACCGGATCAGCTTGAGGCAGTCGTAAATTCCATGAAAAAAGTGGCAAGAGTACCGGTTATTGTAAAACCGAATGCCGGCCTGCCGAAAATCACGCCGACCGGTGAGGCAATCTACAGCATGGATGCGCCGACGTTTGCAAAATATATGAACATTCTGGTAGACGCGGGTGCAGGCATTGTCGGCGGCTGCTGCGGAACGACACCGGAGTATATTCGTCTGGTGAAAGAAATGCTGGATGCGAGAAAGTAAATCAAAGATTACAATTCGCAGGAGACTGTGAGATGTAATGAATTCCCCTGTTGCGGACAAAATCTGTACGGGGGAATTTTTTTACGTTACCGGAAACTTCGTTGAATTTTCCGATAAAGTAAAAAGCCCTCCGGGCAGGATTCTTTCTTACAGAGAGCAAGACAAAACAGGTTTCAACGATCTGGTTTGGTGGACAGTCTGGGTGGAGAAAAAAAGATAGGAAGTCTGGAAAAAAGACATGGAATTGTGGAGAAAAGTCTGGTAGAATACGTGTCGTGTGGAAAACTTTCCGTAAGAAAGGATGATGAAGGATGTATCAGAATTATATTTTTGATTTATATGGAACTCTGGTAGATATACATACGAATGAAAAGAAAGCGTATCTCTGGAAAAAAATGAGCCTGTTCTTCGGCATGAAAGGGGCCGCCTATGAGCCGAAAGAACTCCGGATGGCGTATGAGACAAAAATCAAAGAGCAGGAAGCTGCGCTTAAAATGGAATGCCGCGGCAGCCATGTACCGGAAATCGACATTGCGGATGTGTTCCGGCAGCTGTTTGAGGATCAAGCTGTTTCGGTAACGGAAAAAGAAATTGCAGATCTGGCGAAAATGTTCCGTGCGATTTCGATAGAAGAACTGAAACTGTTCCCCGGCGTGCCGGAAATGCTGCAGCGTTTAAAAGACGCAGGAAAGAAGGTTTTTCTGCTGTCCAACGCACAGGCGCTTTTCACCGCGCCGGAAATTTCCCTGCTCGGCCTTACGAAATACTTTGATGGAATCCTGCTCTCATCGGATGCCGGTGTGAAAAAACCGGATCCGGCGTTTTATGAGATGCTGCTGAAGCAGTATCACCTCGATCCGGCAGAATGCCTGATGACAGGAAATGACGATATCGCTGACTGCCACGGTGCAGCCTCTGCCGGAATTGCAAGCCGTTACGTGGCAACGCGCCAGTCACCGAAAATAAACGACCCGCTGCCGGAAAACTGTGAGAAGATCGCGGCGATTGCGGAGTTATTTTAACTGAAGAGCATTCAGCAGCACTCCTGAAAAAATAATGCGAAAAAAGGGGCTGTCGCACTACGTTCATTTTCTTAGTGCAACAGCCCCTTTTGCTTATGTCAGGAAAGGAATCCTTCAGCTTTTCCGCATTCCTTTATCCCACCGGAATTTTCGATAGCAGGCATAGATCAGAACACTGCATACCAGCCATCCCGCCGGATAACCAAGTGCAATCGGAATGATGGAATCAAATATATGAGACATCACAAACAGATAAATCTGGCGGAACACGACGAAGCTTCCGAGCATCACGATCATCGGTGTTCTGGTGTCTCCTGCGCCACGCAGGACGTTGGAATAAACCTGGTTGACGCAGCAGAGAATGTAGAACGGGGAGAGTAGATACAGGAACAGGGTTCCGTAACGAATCACAGCTGCCTCCTGGTTAAACAGATAGACCATTTGCGGAGCGAAAATCAGCAGAGGAATCATCATCACAATGGTTACAAGCTCAGCAAGCAGGAATGCGGTTGTAGCACCCTTCTTTGCACGGTCAATGTAGCTGGCACCGACGTTCTGTCCGGTGAAGGTGGTCGAAGCAAGACCAACACTCATCATCGGCAGCATCATAAACTGGTCGATTTTCATGCAGGCACTCCAGCCCGCCATAACATCCGAGCCGAATACATTGATATAGGACTGCACGAAAACGTTGGAAACGGAAGTCACCATCTGCTGGATCGCTGCCGGCAGTCCGACGCAGACGATGCGGTACAGCAAAGACCAGTCCATGCAGAGCTTTTTCCAACAGATGCGGTATGGGCCGTCTGTTGTGGTCAGCACATACAGCGTCAGAACCGCCGAAAGGCACTGTGCAATAACGGTTGCAAGCGCCACACCCTCGATTCCCATGCCGAAGGAAACGACAAACAAAAGATCGAGCACGGTATTGACAACAGCGGAAAAAATCAGGAAATACAGCGGATGGCGGGAATCGCCGACAGCGCGGAGAACGCCGGAGCCCATGTTGTAGAACATCAGACCGGCAACACCGCCAAAGTAAATTTTAAGATACGTTGCCGACTCACGGATGACATCGTCCGGTGTGCTCATCATGCGGAGCATGTACGGCGTGATGAGAATGCCGAGAATGGTAAAGACAATGGAGAGAATAAACGTCATCACCAGTGTCGTGCTGACGGTGCGGCTGACCTTTTCATCCGCCTTTGCGCCATAATACTGAGAGATAATGACACCGGCACCGGTGGAAAGTCCCATGAAAAAGCCGATCAGAGAATTGATGATCGGACCGACGGAGCCGACGGCGGCGAGTGCTTCCTTGCCGACAAAGTTGCCGACAACGATGCTGTCAACGGTGTTGTAAAGCTGCTGGAAGAGATTTCCGGCCATCAGCGGAAGAGAGAAGAGAAGAAGCTGTTTCCAGATAGAGCCCTGGGTCATATCGCGGGCTTTGCTCTTTTGTACTGTTTTCGTCATAGTAGTCCCCTTTTTTACGTTGATTTTACCTTCTTTTTTATTGTAGCACTTTGAAGTTGTGATGGAAATATCCATTTTTGACGTGATTTTCGGACTTTGTTGATATAAACAGCCGAAAATAAAAGTAAAAAGAATTGTTTCTGAAAAAATTGTCTGGTATAATAGGGAGCAGATGCGTAAATGCAAAAACAACAGATGCTTCAAAGACCGGTGCAAAAACGGAAAGATCAGGGGGATTTTGCGGTGGCTTTTTGGAAACTGCGCGTCACAGAACAGGATAGAAAGAAGGTAACCGAAATATGGGAGATTATTTTGTATGCAGTAAAACAGATCCGGTAGTAGAGACAAAGGCGGGAAAGGTACGCGGCTTCCGCCTGAATACGACATACGCGTTTCATGGAATCCATTACGCTGAGGCGGACCGTTTCCAGATGCCACAGCCGGTGAAACCATGGAAAGGAATCAAAAATGCGCTGGCATACGGCTATGTATGCCCGCTTTTAAAGCAGGATGAGCCGAACATGGAGGTGCTGGTACCGCATCGCTACTGGCCGCAGGACGAGCATTGCCAGAACCTGAATGTCTGGACACAGAGTCTTGATCCGGGTGCGAAAAAGCCGGTCATGGTATGGCTCCACGGCGGCGGCTTCAGCGCCGGCTCTGCGATTGAGCATGTGGCATATGAGGGGGATCACTTAAGCGAGTTCGGTGATGTCGTTGTTGTTTCCGTGAACCATCGGCTGAATATCCTCGGTTATCTCGATCTCTCGCCGTTTGGCGAAAAATACAAAAATTCTGCGAATGCAGGAAACGCAGATATGGTAGCTGCATTGCAGTGGGTACATGACAATATCGCGGCATTCGGCGGAGACCCGGAGAATGTTACGATTTTCGGTCAGTCCGGCGGCGGTATGAAGGTGGCAACGCTGATGAATACGCCGGCAGCAGACGGCCTGTTCCAGAAGGGTATCATCGAGAGCGGTGTTTATGAGGCAAAGGTTTATCAGAAAGAGGACGGAGACGGCACCGCGATTGTGAAGGCTCTGTTAAAAGAACTGAATCTGGACGAATCCGAGGTGGAGAAGCTTGAGACGATCCCGTATTATGAGCTGTCAAATGCGTACAATAAAGTTGAGGCAGAGGTTGCTGCGAAAGGCTGCTATATCGGACAGGGACCGATGGAGAACGGCTGGTTCCGCGGAAATCCGATCAAGTGCGGATTTACGGATCACGCCAAAACGATTCCTGTGCTGGCAGGAACCAACATCGGTGAGTTTGATTTTGGACCGGTTGTGCCGGGAAAACATGAGATGAACCGTGAGGAACAGATTGCGTTCCTGACGAGAAAATATGGTGATGCAACGCCGGAACTGATTTCTCTTTTTGAAAAAGCATATCCGGACAAAACAATTGCCGACCTGTGGTCTGTGGATACGTTCTTCCGTCCGGCAACGATCGAATTCATTCGTCAGAAATCGGAGTTTACAGAAGCGCCGACCTATTCCTATCAGTTTACCTATGAATTCCCGATCGATGGCGGAAAAGCCGCATGGCATTGTGCCGAGATTCCGTTCGTATTCCATAACATCGACCGCATCGCCGTATGCAATGTCCCGGGCGAAACAGACCGTCTGCAGGAGCGTATGGCCACCGCCTGGATCAACTTTGCCCGCTACGGAAGCCCGGAAACCCCATCCCTCCCGAACTGGCCGGCATGCACCCCAGGGGATGAAGCAACCATGATTTTCGACAGAACCTGTGAAATTCGCCGCAACTTCGATCACGAGCTGGTGAAAAAATTGGTGGAAACCGAGTATAACCCGATGACACCGGTTGTGGAAGACGAGGAAGAGGACGCGTTCTTTATTCATTAATTAATTGACTCATAGCAATCCCAGAAAAAACAGCCAGAATGTTTTGCCTCAGTTAAAAACATTCTGGCATTTTTCAACTTATGCTAAATTGAACTTAAGGCAAGAATATCGTATGATAGAGGTAGAAAGAGAAAGGCGCAGGTGGAATATGGGAGTTTATCTGAATCCGGGAAATGAAAAATTTGCAAAAGCGGTTCAGTCCGAAATTTATGTGGATAAAACAGGGCTGATCGAGTATACCAATCAGGTGATTAATACTGTGCAGAGATATGTCTGTGTCAGCCGTCCGCGGCGCTTTGGAAAATCTATGACGGCGGATATGCTGACGGCTTATTATGGGAAGGAATGCGATTCCAGAGAACTTTTTTCTGGATTGAAAATTTCTCAAAATGCTGTATTTGCACAGCACTTAAATCAATATCCTACGATTTTTTTGAATATGCAGGAATTTCTGAGCCGGAGCAAGGAAATTGGCCAGGTGATTGACCGTGTTCGAAGAATGCTGCTGCGGGAACTGAAAAACAGTTATCCGGACGTGGACTACTTTGACGATACGGATCTGGTAGAATCGCTGCAGGATATTTATGCGGCAACAAAACAGTCGTTTGTCATTATCATTGATGAATGGGACTGTGTTTTCCGGGAATATCAGCAGGATAAAAAAGCACAGGAAGAGTATCTTGATTTCCTGCGGGATTTTCTGAAAGATAAGGTTTACGTAGCACTTGCCTATCTGACGGGTATTCTGCCGATCAAAAAATATGGAACCCATTCTGCACTGAATATGTTTGATGAATTTACAATGCTTGATCCAGGGCCGCTCGCAGAATATGTAGGATTTACGGAGCAGGAAGTAGAAGAACTCTGCGGCCGGTATCAGATGGATCTGGCAGAAATTAAAAACTGGTATGACGGCTATTCGTTCCCGGGAGAAAGTTCGGTTTACAGCCCGCGTTCGGTTGTCAATGCCATGCGATTCCGGAAAATCGGCAATTACTGGAATCAGACAGAAACATTTGAAGCACTACAGTGGTATATTGATCTGAATTTTGACGGCCTGCGGGATGACGTACTGCAGATGATGGCAGGGAAAAAGATTCCGGTGAACACGGGCAGTTTTACGAATGATATGACAACTTTCCGGACAGAGGATGATGTGCTGACACTGCTGATTCATCTTGGATATCTTGGTTATGAGGAACAGAATAAATATGTTTTTATTCCGAATGCCGAGGTACAGTCAGAATATGCCAGTGCGGTAACCGTTTCCCAATGGGGAGATATTTCAAAGGCACTGAAAAATTCCGCAGATCTTCTGCAGGCTGTGTGGGAAAAACAGGAAACACAGGTAGCAGAGGGAATTCGGCTGGCACATTTTGAAACGTCACAGCTTCAGTACAATGATGAAAATGCGTTGAGCTATACGATTTCACTGGCGCTGTATGCAGCACGGAATTTTTACACGGTTTACCGTGAACTGCCTGGGGGAAAAGGGTTTGCGGATCTTGTTTTCGTACCAAGAAAAAGATACCAGGACAAACCGGCGCTGGTTGTAGAACTGAAATGGGACAAAACAGCAGAGGGTGCGCTTGCGCAGATTAAGGACAAAGAATATTGCAGAAGTCTGGAAGAATATCAGGGAAACTTGCTTCTGGTAGGAATTAATTATAATAAAAAGACAAAAGAACATGTTTGCAGAATTGAGGAATATCAGAAGTAAAAGGGAGAGGAGGTATTATGAATATTGAAAATCGTAATATTCGTTTTACTTCAACGGTAATTTGCAGGATCTTTTTGGGGATTTGCTGTTGTTTTTTAGCTGCATGTTCCTCACAGAGTTCCCAAAATAACAGCAACATCTTTCTGTATGCCGTTGATTTCAGCCATTCCACCCTGTCGCCCGGGAATGTGAAATTTGATATGTCTATGGAAGATGTTTTGCAGAAGACGCAGCTTTCGGAAGATGATGTTGATACCACGTTAGGAGAAGCGTATCCGCGAATCATTCATTCGATCAGCATTTCCAGTCTGTCGGATGATATTCAGGAAATCTTTTCTTTTCAGAATGATCAACTGGTATCTGTGGAATATGCCATAACGGTTCCGGAATCTGAATTTCAAACGGTACTGCAGACGCTGGCTCATCAGGCGGCAGAATTACTTGAAGATTTGCTGGTGGGAGAGAATCAGATTCTTGAGGGAAAGACGACAAGGTGGGAAGATGAGCAGAAAAACAGTCTGATCCTGTCTTTCCCGGACACGGATACATCGGAAGAGCGCGTTATTTTTCTGGGCTTATACAGGACGAAGGCCTGATTCGGGACAGGATGAGTGGTGTCCTGAAATCATGTAATAGAAAAACCAGAGTCGGATGAGAATGTTTTCACCGGCTCTGGTTTTGCGTTTCCGGTAACGGTTTTGAGCGGTAAATGCTATGCAATTCTGCCGCGGGAATGGTATAATAAAACCAGTATGCGCCGCTTTAGGCAGGCTGCTTAGAAAGAGGATCGATGCATGTACACATATCTGATTGTAGATGATGAAATGATAGAGCGAAAGGGCATTCGGATGCTGCTTTCGCGGATGAATATCCGGGAGAATATTCTGGAGGCCTCCAATGGAGAGGAAGCGCTGGAGGTGTTTGAAAAAGAGAAAATTGACGTGCTTTTGACCGACATCAATATGCCGTTCATGGATGGAATTGAGCTTCTTTCCCGGATTCATGAGGAGTATCCGGGGACGGAAACTGTGATTTTCAGTGGGTATGATGAGTTTTCCTACGCAAAAAAGGCGATTTCCTATGGGGTTTCCGCCTATATTTTAAAACCGGTCAACCCGGAAGAATTTGAAAAGGTGGTTGGTGAAATCAACGAAAAGCTTGCAAAGAGTGAGCGTGAGGAAAAACGGAAGGACGAAAGTATGGAGTTTCTGCGGGAACATTTGCTGTATCTGATGGTCAATGGGCAGAGCCGCAACGCAATGCAGGAGAAAACACAGACGCTTCTCGATATGAGATTTGTCCGGGATTTTTGCCGTATGGTACTGCTGGAGTGTGCCAACAACTATTTTGAACAGGTAAACAGCGAACAGATTGAAAAGATGCAGAGCGATTTGCAGATGCCGTTTCACTATCTGAACCTGAACCCACAGCAGTCCATCCTGTTTTTTAGCGAGGAGCCGGATGGCGGCTGGGAAGCGTTCGGACGGAAGCTGTACCATTATATTCGTGAAATGTGGGACCAGGAATGCTTTCTGGCCGTGTCGGGCGAGATCACGCCGGACGGTGAGCTTTACGATGCATTTGCACAGACGGAGCAGCTCATGGAGCGGCGCTTTTATCACACGGGAAACCATGTTTTTCTTCCTTTTCAGGAGGAGCAGTCCGAGGTGCTGGTGCAGATTGATGCTGAAATCCTGATCCGCCAGATCCAGCAGGACATTCGCATGAAGGATCTGGAGAGCCTGCGTGAACACTTTGACCAGTTCTGCGAGAAGTATGAACATCAGACGATTTTCTCCCAGATTTACATTAAGTTTATGTTTTCCAATCTGCTGAAAGAGATTTACGACAATCTCGAGAGAAAAGATGAGCGAGAGCTGGACCGTGAGATCGACGCCCTGTATCACAGCAGCAACATGGCCGGTGTGATTCAAGCGGTCCGTATGGGTATTGACCGGCTCGAAACGGTCTTCCGCGCAGACGGCGGTGTTGCGAAACGCAGAGAAGTCGAGCAGATTAAACAGTATATCCGTGAGAACTATTCTGACAGTGGCATGGGTGTTGACCAGCTTGCGCGCGAGGTTGGCATGACACCGAATTATCTGAGCAGCATTTTCAAGAAAAATACAGGAGAAAACCTGAGCCGCTACTTAAAAGGTTTCCGTATGGAGCGCGCACGGGAAATGCTCGAAAATACAAACGAAAAAATCGGCGTAATCTGTGAAAAGTGCGGTTTTGTGAATGTGTCCTATTTCTGTCAGAGCTTCCGCGAATATTTTGGAATCAGCCCGCAGAAATACCGGGATCAGGGGGAGTAAGATGACATCATTTGCCGCTAGAATAAAAAAAGCATTTTCAGATATGAAGGTACACCGGAAGCTTATCGTGGCTTACGTTCTCACAGGACTTTTCCCAATGTGCCTGATGTTCACACTGTTTTACACCCAGATGCGTCGTGTACTTGTCGAGCGTGAGATCAAAAATCTGCAAACCACCTTTGATCAGGCAGTGGACGATGTGAATACGGAGCTTGCGCTGCACCAGAGTATGTCGGACTATCTGGCATTCGACCAGACAATTGTTCAGATTGTAAAGGCAGAAGACAAAAACAGCTTCGAAGCATACGAGCGCATGGTGAAAGAGTTTGATCCGATGATGGATTCCTTAAGTTATTTTTACCCGGAAATCCGACAGTCTACGGTCTATGTGCGTGATTTCGTCATTCCGCACGGCACGTATCTGCGTCCGGCGCGGGAAATGGAAAATGATGAATGGACAGCACCGGCAGACAATGATGTTCACTGGTATGCTGATATGGATCAGGGAACGGTGACGCTGGTGCGGTCTATGCCGCTGATTGATGACGGAAAAGGCGGTTTTTTATACATTTCCATGGACTACAGTAAGATTTTTGGCTCCATGGAGCTTACAGTTAATGAGGATTACGGTGTTTTCGTCTACAATGAGGACAAAGAAGTGCTGTATGAAAATCAGAAGATGACCAGGAATGCAAAATACCAGATGGAATTTTCAGACTTTCAGAAGATACAAAAAAAAGAGAAGCAGAATACAGCGAACTACATTCTCCTGGAAAAGGAGATTGAGCAGAATGGATGGCATGCCGCGTGCTATCTGCCGAAAAAAGGCATCATCAGTCCGATGCAGCCGATTCTTCTGATGGTTCTTCTGATGTGGGCAGGCTGCGTTATTTTCTCTGCGGTCGTGATTATGAAATTCTCCGGAAACATGGCGCACCGCCTTGAAAAGATAAAAATGACAATGTCCGAGGTAGAAGAAGGAAATCTGGAAGTGGAACTGGTTTCTACAGAAAGGGATGAAATCGGTGATCTGACGCGTGGCTTTAATCAGATGCTGTCACGCATCCGTCAGCTGATTCAGGAAGTCTATGAGAGCCGCATCCGCCAGAAACAGTATGAGATGACGGCGCTCCGCGCACAGATTAACCCGCATTTTCTGTATAATTCCCTGTCGCTGATCAACTGGAAAGCGCTGGAAATCGGTTCGGATGATATCAGCAAGGCGACGCTGGCGCTTTCGCGGTACTACAGGACTTCCCTGAACAAAGGCAAAAATACGATGTCCATCCGCGAGGAGATCGACAATGTGCGTTCGTATCTGCAAATTCAGGAAATGTTTCATGACTACAGCTTTACGGTTAAAATGGATGTAGCGGAGGATATTCTGGATTACCGTACATTGAACCTGATTCTGCAGCCGCTTGCCGAAAATGCGATTGCGCATGGAATTGACCGGCGGCGCGGCAGTGAGCCCGGCGTGATCACAATCAGCGGACGGCGTGACGGAAATTGTGTGGTACTTTCCGTGGCAGATAATGGTGTTGGTATGGAACAGGAGAAAGCACAGACAATTTTGACGGAGAAGAGCAGCGGCTACGGTGTGCGGAATGTCAATTCCCGGATTCAGCTCGAATACGGAGAAGCGTATGGTCTTTCGATTGAGAGTGAGCCGGGAAAGGGAACAAAAGTGACGGTGCGGATTCCGGGCGTGGAAAGGGAGGTACAGGCATGATGCAAAAAAAACTTGCGGCAGGCCTTGCTGTACTGCTGGCAGCGGGAATGGCGCTGAGCAGCTGTGGAGAAAGTGGCGCAGCAGGAAATGATTCTGTTTCCGATGCTGCCGGAAATGAGGCTGCGGCTCTTACGGAAGCGAAAACAACGCCGTACGGACGTTACCCGGAAACCATCACGTACACGCTGGCAAAAATGACGGGTGTGAATAATTCCAATCTCCCGGAGGGAGAAACCTATGAGGACAATGCCTATACACGCCTGATCCGCGAAATCATTAATGTACAGAACGAGGATGTTTATGAAAACTACGGTGATACCTATAACGTTGGCATTTCTACCATGATTGCAACAGGAAACATTGCCGATATCATGGTTGTGGATCAAAAAACGATGAATGCCATGCAGAAAAACGATCAGCTTGCCGATCTTACAGAGGTTTATGCAAATTGTGCCAGCGACCGTATCAAGGATATTTATGCAAGCTACGGTGAGGAGATTCTGCAGGGCTGTACCTTTGACGGAAAGCTGATGGCATTCCCGGAAACCAACATTTCGGACGGTCCGAATCTTCTATGGGTGCGGAAGGACTGGATGGAAAAACTGGGACTTTCCGTACCGGAAACGATCGATGATGTGAAACATATTGCGTTGACGTTTGCAGAGGAGAATCCGGCAAACCAGGAGATGGGTAACATCGGTCTTGCAGTCAGCACAACTCTGTACGGCGGCACGGGCATTTCTTCGGAATACGGCATGAATCTTATTTTTGCCTCATTTGGTGCATATCCGGGAAGATGGCTGACGGATGCGGAAGGAATGCCGGTTTATGGTTCCGTTCAGCCCAATGTAAAAGACGCACTTGGCATGCTGGCCGACTGGTACCAGGAGGGCGTCCTTGACCGGGACTTTTTGATCCGCACACAGGATGACATTGCCGAGCTCATTGCCCAGGGACGCTGCGGCATTTTCTTCGCACCGTGGTGGGCACCGAACAACCCGCTCTGGCGCTGTCATGAGACGGATCCGGAGGCCGACTGGCAGCCGTTTCTGATTCGGACCGGGAAGGATGGAAGTGTGCGATACTGCAACGAAAAGCTGACCGGAAATTATGTGGTAGTGCGAAAAGGGTATGAATATCCGGAGATTGTGCCGAAGATTCTGTCGGTGATGTTTGATTATATGCGCTATTCCTACGATGATCCAAGGGGAGAATTTCAGCAATATTATACGGGAAATATCGATCCGACGGCACGCCCCTTAGCAATCAATCTCGACTATAATCAGGCACTGACGATCTGTTACGAAAATCTGCAGGCGGCACTGAACGGGGAAAAATCGGAGGATGAGCTGGAGATTTTGGAAAGATCGTTCGAAAAGGTATGCCGCGCCTATCTGGAGAACCCGAAAACAGCGAGTGCGGAGGAGTGGAGCGCGTATTTATCCCGTATCACAGCCTGCTCGCTTTTAAGCGACGAAAAGATTCAAAGAGTGAATACGATTTATCCGACCCGGACGAAGACCACAGAAACATATCGTTACACCTTAAAAGAACTGGAATCGGAGACCTTTTTAAAAATTATCCGGGGCGAGTCTGAGCTTTCTTCTTTTGACGACTTTGTAAAAGAGTGGCAGGAGGAAGGCGGAAATGAGATCATTCAGGAGATGATTCAGGAAAGGAAAAGCCTGAGTTCACAGGAAAATCAGAAGACAGAAGAAAAAGCCGAGCAGAAGGCGGAATAAAAAACAGAAGAGGAGGCAGGACGCACCGGAAAAACGGTGCGCGGCCTCTTTTTTTGTTGCGGAAAAGAATTCTGCAGATTGCGGAAATGATTTTCCGGATACGCTCCGGTGTAGAAATGTAACGTAGAAATCCAACATAGATCATAGATTCTTGATATTTCAGAAAAATCCGCCAACTGCTATAATAAAATCAATAAGAACGAGAGATACCAAGCAGCAAATGCGATATGACAGCAGACGTTCCAGAAAGAAAAATCATATAAGGAGGATTTTCAATATGAAAAAGAAAGTAGTATCTATTATGATGACCGCAGCACTTGCAGTTGGCATGCTGGCAGGATGCGGAAACAGCGACAGCGGTTCTTCAAATGCCGCTTCCGGAAACGATTCCAAGAGCACATCCGAGGCAGGAAGCACAAGCGCATCTGCTTCCAACGCAGCAGAGGAAGAGGAAATTACCACAACCCTTACCGTATGGTCTCCATCAGAGGATCAGGCAAGCGACAGCGGTGAGTGGCTGCAGACCATGTGCAATCAGTTTGCAGAGGAGCATCCATCCTGGCACATTACCTTTGATTACGGTGTATGCGCAGAGAGCGATGCAAAAGATACCGTAACACAGGACGTTGAAGGAGCAGCAGATGTTTACATGTTTGCAAACGACAACCTGACATCCCTGATCGCTGCAAACGGAATTTCAAAACTCGGCGGACAGACAGTTGAGGAGGTAAAAGAGAACAACTCTCAGGCAATTGTAGATTCCGTATCCGTTGACGGCGATATCTACGGTGTACCATTCACCACAAACACCTGGTTTATGTACTATGATAAATCTGCATTCACTGAGGATGAAGTGAAAAACCTGGATACCATGATCGCAAAAGACAAGATTTCCTTCCCGATTACAAACTCCTGGTACATTGCTTCCTTCTACGTAGCAAACGGCTGTACGCTGTTCGGTGAGGACGGAACAGACGAGGCAGCAGGCGTTGACTTCGAAGGCGATAAAGCAAAAGCAGTGACCGATTACCTGGTTGACCTGGTAAACAATCCGAACTTCGTATCTGATGCAGACGGATCCGGTCTTTCCGGTCTGCGTGACGGTTCTGTAAAAGCAATGTTCTCCGGTTCCTGGGATGCATCCGCAGTTAAAGAGGCACTCGGTGATAATTACGGTGTTGTACAGCTTCCGACCATCACCATCAACGGCGAGGAGAAACAGATGAAATCCTTCTCCGGTTCTAAAGCAATCGGTGTGAATCCGAACTGTGAATATCCGCAGGTTGCAGTTGCTCTTGCAAGATATCTCGGAAGCGCAGATGCTCAGAAAGCACACTATGAAATGAGAAACGTAGTTCCGTGTAACGAAGAGCTGCTTTCCCAGATCACAGACGATGCACTGGTAACTGCTCAGAACGATACCTTCAACAATACTTCTATCATCCAGCCGTTCGTTAAGAATATGAGCAACTACTGGACTCCGGCAGAGAATTTTGGTAAATCTCTGGTCAACGGTGAAGTTACCCATGATAACGCTGCAGAAATGACAGAGAAACTGAACACAAGCATGAATACTTCTGCAGTCGAGTAAGCAAGACAGGCACTGAAGTGTTCGGAAATCAACAGGATTGAAACCACAGGCATTGTCAGACACCAGGATTGACAATGCCTGTCTTTCGGAAAGGATAGATTATGGCATCATTGAAAAAACGCGCCAAAGAGTTTGAGACTCCCTATCCGGTGACAAAAGCCATCACAAAGGGCGATGCGGTCACGAAACTTTCCATGTTTGTCATGGGACTGGGAAATCTGGCTCACAAACAGATCGTAAAGGGTATTTTATTTCTGGCAGTAGAAATTGCGTATCTCCTGTTTATGATCGAAGGCGGTATCAACAATCTCTATCATCTCATCACCCTGGGCGGCCGTGCGCAGGAAGAGGTGTGGAACGAGGCCAAGGGTATTTATGAATATACCGGCGGCGATATGACAATTCTGTTCCTGCTCTACGGAGTAGCAACGATTTTTATTACGGTTCTCTTCTTTATGATCTGGCGTGTCAATATGAAGAGCGCTTATGAGGTAGAGTGTCGTGCAAAGGAAGGGAAACATATCAACACCATCAAAGAGGATCTGGAAGCACTCGTTGACAAGAGACTGCACTGGACCCTGCTGACACTTCCGATTCTCGGTATTGTGATTTTCACAATCCTTCCACTGGTCTTTATGATCTGTATGGCTTTCACCAGCTACAGTAAAGTCGGCGACCATCTGACGATTTTTCACTGGGTTGGACTGAAAAATTTCAGTACGGTTCTTGGCATGGGCAACTCGATCGGCAAGACATTCTGGTCTGTTCTTGGATGGACCCTGATCTGGGCTGTGCTCGCTACCTTCCTGAACTATATTCTTGGTATGATTCTTGCGATTGTCATCAATCGTAAAACAACCCGCATCAAGGGATTCTGGAGATTCTGTTTTATGCTCTCCGCTGCAATTCCGCAGTTCGTTTCTCTTCTTCTGATGCGTACGATGTTAAAGGACAACGGCCTGATCAACAACCTCTTGGTTCAGGCCGGTCTGATCAGCAGTCCGCTTCCGTTCCTGACAAATGCGACCTGGGCGAGAGCAACGGTTGTTATCATCAACCTCTGGGTTGGTATTCCGTTTACCATGATGCAGGTTACCGGTATCTTACAGAACATTCCGGGTGAGCTTTACGAGGCAGCCCGTGTTGATGGCGCAGGTCCTGTGACAATTTTCTTTAAGATTACGCTGCCGTATATGCTGTTTGTCACGACTCCGTATCTGATTACGACGTTTACGGGTAATATCAACAACTTCAACGTTATTTATCTGCTGACTGCAGGAGCACCGGTTCCGGTCGGAGCAACCGCCGGAAAGACGGACCTTCTGGTTACCTGGCTGTACAAGCTGACGGTTGACTTACAGTACTTTAACGTTGGTGCGGTTGTCGGTATTCTTACCTTTGTCATTCTGGCTGTGGTTTCACTGATCACGTACCGGAATACTGGTTCTTACAAGAACGAGGAGGGATTCCAATAATGAATAACAAAGAGAAAAAAACACACTCCATGAAAGCGCGTGGAATGATTTCCGATGTGATTGTACATGTGGTTCTGGCACTGCTTGCGATTGTGTGGGTGATTCCGGTTCTGTGGATTGCACTCTTAAGCTTCAGTACACAGAAGGGATCTTATGTTACCAGCTTTTTCCCAAAGGGATATACGCTTCATAACTATGTGCGTCTGTTTACAGATACGCAGGTGTTAGACTTTCCGCAGATGTTTAAGAACACATTTATCATTGCGGTGTTCAGTTGTCTGATTTCTACAATATTTGTGCTTTCGGTTTCTTACTGCATGTCGAGAATGCGGTTTAAAATCCGTAAGACTTACATGAACATCGCGATGATCTTAGGTCTGTTCCCGGCATTTATGTCGATGGTTGCTGTCTACTATATTTTAAAGGCAGTTGGCCTTTCGGAGGGATCGATGATCCGTGTGGCATTGATTCTGGTGTACTCGGGCGGTTCCGGAGCGGGATTCCTGCTTGCAAAGGGATTTTTTGATACGGTTCCGAAGGCACTGGATGAGGCGGCTTATCTGGATGGAGCAACGAGATTCCAGGTATTTACGAAGGTGACAATTCCACTGAGTAAGCCGATTATTGTGTACACGACTTTGAGTGCATTTCTGGGACCGTGGCTGGACTTTATTTTCGCAAAGGTTATCTGCAGGGCGAATGCGAAGTATTATACGGTTGCACTGGGTCTGTGGAAGATGCTGGAGAAGGAGTATATCGACAGCTGGTATACTTGCTTTGCGGCGGGAGCGGTTTGCATTTCGGTGCCGATTGCGATTTTGTTTGTTGTAATGCAGAGATATTATACAGATGGGCTTTCAGGAGCCGTCAAAGGATGATTTGTGGAGCAGCCGATGAGGGGTCGGCTGCTCTATTTGTGTGTGGGGGACGGATCTGACTCCGGCGCCGTGGCACCTGCCGCACAGACGGGCGCGGTGGCATCGGCGGGCGGATGATGACGTGTGGGAGGCGGTGGATTGAGGAACCGAGGCTATTCGACAGGAAATCTGATGATTTCCCGTCTCAGAGCCTCTTGACTTCCGGCCTGGATGGCCGTCCGTCATCCTCACTCCACTGCCTCCCACGCGTGCATCATCCGCATGCCGCCGATGCCAATGCGCCCGTCTGCGCGGCAGGTGCCACGACGCCGGAGCCAGATCCTGGGGTTGAAGGACGGGAGGAGGGGCTGGATCTGCCCGGAGGGCAGATCGGCGTGAGATTGTTGTGTGTGGAAGGGGAGAGTGTGTTGGAGGACGGGGAGAGGGGCTGGATTCGCCCAGAGGGCGAATCGGCGTGAGTTTGTTGACTGGTGCGAAGTTTGGAGATAGAATGAAAAAAAATATTTTCGGAGTTTTTTGTGCTTGATTTTATGAAAACAGAAAAGTTTCGGGAAGATATTGTGTGAAATTTGGAGGTTTTTGGGTATGGATAGGATTCGACTGAATGCTTCGGAGTGGATGGATTTCCGGAGTGGAGAAAAGAAGTGTTTTTTGCTGACAAACGGACTGGGAGGTTATTGTTCGCTGACGGTGATGGGGAATGCGGCGAGGAATGATCAGGCGCTGTTAATGGGAGCATTGAAGGCGCCTACGGTGCGGGAGCATCTGATTTCGAATGTCTGGGAGACGTTGGAGGTGGATGGAGAGGAAACGGAGCTGTTTTCACAGGAGTTTGTGAATCGGACGCAGAATGTGGAGGGGTTTCGGTTTCTGGAAGGATTTGAGATGGGGAGTCTGCCGGTATGGTTTTACCGGGTGAAGGGGATTGAAATTGAGAAGACGATTGGGATGGTTCAGGGGGAGAATACGGTTCTTGTCCGGTATCGGGTGAGAAGTGGGAAGAAGGGGAGTTTTTCGGTTCGGCCGGTGATGCGGTTTGCGGCGAAGGGAGAGCAGCTGCAGGAGGGGCAGAATTTTGCGGTGGACCGGAAGTGCATTGCGAGTAATGGTGTGATTCTTTCTTATGGAACGAATGGGGAGCTTCAGATGGAGAAGGAGAGGATCTGGAGGGATTTGTTTTTTGAGCAGGATGCGCGGGATGGAAGAGATGGCATCGGAAGTGCTGTCGTGAATCATCGGATTCGGTTTGAGATGACGGGAGACGGCAGGGAGCAGGTCTTTTTTGTTGTGTATAGTCTCGCGGATGATGTGGATAAGTGGGATGAGGAAAGGATTGCGCTGTGGATAGAAGAGGAAGAGAAGCGGCAGGAGATGATTGCGGAAAAGTCCGGGATTTCTGATCCGGTGGGAAAGCGGCTGGCGGTGAGTGCGAGTCAGTATATTACGGAACGTGCATCGACAGGTGGGAAGAGTATTATGGCTGGTTTTCCTTATTTTGCGGACTGGGGGCGGGATACGATGATTTCGCTGCCGGGGTGCACGCTGGCAATTGGGGAGTATGAGGAGTGTAAGAGCATTCTTCGGACTTTTATGGCATATACAAAAGAAGGACTGATGCCGAACCTGTTTCCGGAGGGGGATGCGCTTCCGATGTATAATACGGTGGATGCGGCCCTTTTGTTTTTGGATGTGGTGTATGAGTATTACCTTGAAACAGGAGATCTGGAGTTTGTGTGCGAGGCGTTTCCGGTGATGGAGGATATTGTGTTCTGGTATCAGAAGGGAACGGATTTCCATATTAAAATGGACAGTGACGGGCTGATTATGGCCGGGGGCGGTCTGGAACAGGTGACGTGGATGGATGTGCGGATTGACAAGGAGCTGCCGACACCGCGTCACGGGAAGCCGGTGGAGATTAATGCGTACTGGTATAATGGTCTGAGGATTCTGGAAGAGCTGGCGCCGTTTGTCGGAAAGGATGGATCGGCGTATGGGAAGCTTGCGGAGCAGGTGAAGAAGAGTTTCCTCGAAAAGTTCTGGATGGAAGAGGAAGGATATCTGAAGGATGTGCTGAACGGCACGTATGAAGAGAAGCAGTTCCGATGCAATCAGGTCTTTGTGCTGGCACTTCCGTTTCAGATGGTGAGTCAGAAGCAGGGGCAGCGGATCTTACAGGCGGTCAAAGAAAAGCTGTATACGACAGCAGGAATGCGGTCATTGGAGATGGAGGATCCGGCATTTCATCCATGGATCGGCGGAAGCCAGCCGGAGCGTGACAGGGCATATCATCAGGGGACAGTCTGGGGATTTCCGCTTGGGGCGTATTTCCGTGCGGTGCTGAACTATTTTCCGAAGGAGGGAAAACAGGAAGTGCATCGCGGACTGGAGCGTCTTGCGAGCTGGATGCAGGAAGGATGCCTGTTTCATCTGGCGGAGATTTATGATGGTGCGGCGCCGGTGATGTCGAAGGGCTGCTATGCGCAGGCGTGGAGTGTCGGAGAGATTCTGCGAGTTTACAAAGAAATAGAGGGAAAGAAGATGAATGCGGTGGTGAAAAGAACGCCGGCGGAGTGGAAAAGCTTTTTTGAATCGGAAGAATTTGTGGAAAACTTTACGTACGAAGGAGATGACCTCGGTGTCTCGGTGAGAAAGAGCAGGGAATGTGATGAAAACTGGCAGATGCCGAAAAAGGATGAGCAGTTTGTGACAGAGTGGAAGCTCTGGGCGCCGACAGTAATGGAGGTTTCACTGGAGCTGTTTTCCTGCGGCAGCAGCCGTGAGCGCGGGGACCGAAAAATAGCCTCGATTGCGATGACGCGCGGCGAAAAGGGTGTCTGGAGCTGTGCAATGCAGGGAGCCTGGTATGGAACGTATTATACGTATCATATCCTGCACTCGGATGGTGTCTTTGATACGACAGATCCGTACGGCGTGGCTTCCGGTATTGATTCGGAGCGGAGCATGGTGGTGAATCTTGCAGAGACGGACCCGGCAGGCTGGGAGCAGGATGAAAGACCGGAAATCCGGCCGGAGGATCGTTGTGTGTATGAGCTTCATGTGAAAGATTTTTCGAGTGATCCGCATTCCGGTATTTCGGATAAACACCGTGGAAAGTTTCTGGCGTTTACGGAAGAAGGCACGACGCTGAACGGCGACGGGATTCATGCGACGGGGTTCGATTACCTGAAATCGCTTGGCATTTCTCATGTGCATCTGCTTCCTGTTTTCGATTTTGGCAGTGTGCCGGAAGATGATGCGGAAGCGTTCAACTGGGGATATGACCCGGTGCAGTACAATGTGCCGGAGGGATCCTATGCAACCGATCCGTTCCACGGGGAGGTACGTATCCGGGAAATGAAGGAAATGGTTCAGGCGCTGCATAAGGCCGGCATCGGTGTGATTATGGATGTGGTATACAATCATACGTACAATCTCGATTCGCCGCTTCAGAAAACAGTTCCTTATTATTATTACCGTGAATGGGAGGATGGCACGATTTCCAATGGCTCCGACTGTGGAAACGAGACGGCAAGTGAAAGGGAGATGTTCCGCCGCTTTATGGTTCACTCGGTTTGTTACTGGGCGAAGGAATATCATATCGACGGTTTCCGCTTCGATCTGATGGCACTGCATGACACGGAGACCATGAATGCGATCCGCACAGCTCTGAACCGGATGCCGCGCGGCGAGGAGATTCTGGTTTACGGTGAACCGTGGAAAGCAGCGGCAAGCGCAATGCAGGAGGGATATTTCCCTTCGGATAAACAGAATATCGGAAAGCTGATGGATGGCATTTCCATGTTCTGTGACGATACGAGAGATTCCATCAAGGGAAGTGTTTTCATTGCCGCAGAGGGAGGCTATGTCAATGGAAAAGAGCGTCTTTCAGCAGGAATACTTTCCGCGACAGACGGCTGGCTGGACGGAAAAGGAGCCTATGAGCCGCGCAATGCGAGCCAGCTGATTCCGTATGTGTCGGCACATGATAATTATACACTGTGGGATAAATTAAAACTGTCCGATCCGAAGCGGAAGGAGGATGCGGAGCCGGATTTTGACAAGATGGATGAGCGGACGCTTTCGATGAACCGTCTGGCGGCGGGCATTGTGATGACCTGCAAGGGAATGCCGTTTTTCCAGGCGGGTGAGGAATTTGCGCGCACGAAGCATGGCGAAGGAAACAGCTTCAAATCGTCGTGGCAGCTCAACAAAATTGACTGGACACGCGCCTTAGAGCAGGAAGAGCTGGTGGACTATTACCGTGGTCTTCTCGCTCTGCGCCGAAAATTTCAGGCATACGGAACGTGCGAGCCGGACTGTAAAAAGACATTTTTCCGTGAAAACCAGATCGCAGGTTACGAACTGGAATACCCGGATGGCCACGCAGTCTGCGTCTTCTACAATCCATGGGAAAAAGAAGCTTTGCAGAAACTTCCGGAAGGAAACTGGAAACTGCTCTGCGATGGAAAACGCTGCGCAGAGGATGGAGCAGAGATGAAAGAAAGCATGATGCTTCCGGCAAAATCGATGGTTCTGCTGGCGCGGGAGTAAAATTGTAAATTTTGTCCCTTTTTGTCGGAATGCTGTCTGCGGAAACGGGCATCGATCATTCTGCCAGGCGGCGAGAGGGAATCAATTGTTTTTCGTTTAACAGAAAAATGCACTGTGGAATTGTCCGACGACGTTCCACAGTGCATTTTTATGTTTATGTGAGCAATGAGTCAGGATCTGTGCTTACACGAGATCCTGGCGATATCTAAGAGTTCGGATCATTATTCGTCCACAACTTCCAGTACATCCATCGGACAGGCTTTCGCGCAGATACCGCAGGCAATACATTTGGAAGCCGGATTGCCCTCGGTTTTTACGATCAGGCCAAATGGACAGGCCTTCGCACAGGCTCCGCATCCCGTACATTTTTTCTTGTTGATCATGTAAACGCCCTTCGGGTTCTGGGTGATGGCGCCTTCCGGACAGGCCTCGGCACATTTACCGCACTGCGGACAGGCGATCGGGCGAACAGCCTTTTTCTCTACGATCTGCAGACATGCCTTGTCCGGATCAAATACCTTATAAAATGCCTCAGAACATGCTCCCACACAGGCAAGACAAGCCATACAGGTGCTGCCTTTTTTTACTTTCAGTTTTTTCATTTTGTTTTATCCTCCGCTTAAAGATGTTGTTTTTCCTATTTTACCATTTTTGAACTTTTTTCTCAATGATATTTCCGGAATTTGCCATCTTTTTCCTGCTTGCGGTTTTGCTTCCGTTTCGCATGGCTTTGCACAGATACAAAAAATCTTAAGAAAGCAGACGGAAAAAAAGCAGTGTTTCTTCGGAAAATATACAAAAAGAAAAATCAGAAATTTGTTATGATGAAAAGGAAGAATGTACTCTCAATCATCTCACAAAATCAGGCACAGAAAGATTTTTGGAGTACACCATAAGATCGGGAGGGGGATTTTTCATGATCCGTGAAAACAATACACTGGAATGGCAAGAGACAGCAGAACAAAAAAGAATGACACAAAGAAGGATAATACAAAGAAGAGAAAGAGCACGGAGACGAAAAAGAAAGGTATGGCGGATCCGCGGGCTGCTATTGCTGTTCGGCTGTCTTCTGCTTTTGGGCGGTGTGCGGCGCTTCCGGCAGAATCCGATCCAACGGTATGCAAAAGCAAACGGCATTTCAATGGATCAGTACCCGGAGGAGCTGTTGTCGCTTTACGAGAGAAACAATGAGACGGAGACGTTCGTCGAAGAATATCCGTTGAAAAAAGAGGAGGAGCCGGAGATTGACCTGAGCGACCTGTCATCCGCATCGGAGGTTCCGCTTCTCTTGCAGTGGGATCAGAGATGGGGCTATCACCGATATGCCGGTGAAGTGATGGGATTAAGCGGCTGCGGACCGACAGCACTTTCCATGGTTGCCATTTTCATGACCGGCGATATCACAAAAAATCCGCGCTGGGTCGCCGATTTTGCCTCACAGAACGGCTATGCCGTAGACGGCAGCGGAACCGCCTGGTCTCTGATGCTGGAAGGAGCCCGGCAGATCGGCCTTTCCAGCAAAGAAATCCCTGTGGAACGGGAACGGGTGGAAAACAACCTGCAGGCCGGAAACCTCATCATTGCCCTGATGGGACCCGGGGAGTTTACCAGCAACGGTCATTTTATCGTTCTTACCGGATTGCAGAATGGCAGACTGAAAATCAACGACCCAAACAGCAGAAAAAATTCCGAAAAAACCTGGGATATCGATCAGGTGCTGGAACAGACAAAAGCGGTATGGGTATATTACAAATAATAAAATAGAAGACATACCCATCAAAGCCTCCGAATACACTGTAAAAACAGCGTCTTCGGAGGCTTTTTGTGAGGGACTATATCGAAGAGCGTGCTGTGGAGACAGCAATTTACATGATTGAGACGAAAGCGACCGTACGGCAGACGGCGAAAAAATTCGGAGTGAGCAAAAGTACCGTGCATAAGGATCTGACATCACGTCTGGTACAGGTGAATCCGGGTCTGGCGGCAGAGGCGAGGAAAATTCTGGATGTGAACAAGTCTGAACGCCACATTCGCGGCGGCATGGCAACGAGAGAAAAATATCTGCATCAGAAGCAGAAGTGAACGAAAGTGAACCAAAGAAGCTCTTTCCTAATCGCCCTAAATAGGGTATGATAGAGAAAGAAAACTTACGAAAACAGAGGGAATTTTATGAACGATTATATCCTGGAAGTCTGTGTGGACTCGGCGGAGTCGGCGCTTGCGGCGGCAAAAGGCGGGGCAAGCCGGCTGGAGCTGTGTCAGAATCTGGTGATCGGCGGAACAACGCCGGGTTCGAAGCTGTTTGAGGTGATCCGCAGACAGACAACCATTCCGATTCATGCACTGATCCGCCCGCGGTTCGGGGATTTCTGCTACACCCCATATGAATTAGAAGAAATTTGCGAGGAAGTTGCGATGTATCGCGAACTCGGTGCAGAGGGCGTTGTGATCGGCGTGCTGAAAGAGGATGGAACAATGAATATGACAGCGATGGAACAGCTGATGGAGGCGGCAAACGGCATGTCTGTGACGCTGCACCGCGCGTTCGATATCTGCCGCGATCCGAAAGAAGCGCTTGAGCAGGCGGTATCGCTCGGTATGAACACCATTCTCACCTCCGGTCAGCAGAACAGTGCGGTAAAAGGAGCAGAGCTTCTCGCCGAACTGCAGCGCCAGGCGGCGGGACGCATCCGTATTCAGGCGGGCGGCGGTATCTGCGCGGATGCGATCCGCGAGCTGTATCCGAAAACCGGCGTGACCGCCTACCACATGTCCGGAAAAATCGAACTGGCGAGCCCGATGCAGTATCGGAAAGAAAATGTGAACATGGGACTTCCATCCTTAAGCGAATACACCCTCTACCGCACGGACGTCAAAGCCGTGCGCAGCGCGAGAGCGGTACTGGAAGAACTTTAAGAAAATAAAAAAAGAAAAGAAAAGGACATAACATTATTATGAAAGCAAATACCATCAGCGGCCAGCGGCAGTATGCGTTCGTCAGCCAGTTTAACTACATCCGCGAAGCCGGAACGGAAGGCGAAGAAAAAGCAGCCTGCCGGATCGAAAAAGAACTTTCTGAAATCGCAGAAAAATGGGGGCAGGGCGAATTGCAGATCCGCCGCGAGCCGTTCGAGATTGAGACATGGCAGGTTGACGAAGCTGTCTTTACGGTCACAGAGCCATATGAGAAAACATACACCGTCCGCGGCTGCTTCGCGGCAGCCAATACCGCTCCGGAAGGCGTGGAGGCACCATTCCTCTACGTAGAAAACGGCGACCCGGTCAGCCTTTCCCATGCAGAAGGGAAAATCGTCCTGATCAACGGCGGTGCCAATGCAGAAAACTATGAAAAACTGGAAAAAGCAGGAGCCGTCGGATTTCTGATTCTGACCGGAACGCCGCTGGACAAAGACGAGGACCGTCTGCCGGACTACCGCACCCTGCGCGGCGTAAAAAATCCGAAACTGCCGTGCGCCGTCATTCATTATCTTGATGCGATGGAACTGGTAGAACGGGGAGCGAGCCGTGCACGCCTCGTTTTACAGCAGAAAAAAATCAGGAGAACGTCGAAAAATATCATCCTGCGCATCCCGGGAACCGAGCAGCCAGAGGAAATCCTGACGCTGACGGCTCATTACGATTCCGTTCCGCAGGGACCTGGTGCATACGACAACATGGCGGGCGCAGCGATCATCATGGAGCTGGCACACTATTTCGCCGAAAACCGCCCGAAACGGACACTGGAATGCATCTGGTTCGGCGCGGAGGAACTGGGTCTCTGCGGAAGCCGGGCGTATGTGAAAGCGCATGAAGCCGAGCTGGCGCAGCACCGCTTCAACATGAACGTCGACCTCGCCGGACAGGCCATCGGCGGAACCGTGCTTGGCGTGGCAGCAACGAAAGAGGCATGCGACGTGATCATGGAGCACTTAAAACAGGCGGACAAAGGCGTATCGCTCATCAACAACATCTGGAGCAGCGATTCCAACACCTTCGCATGGAAGGGCATCCCGGCGATGACGCTGAACCGCGATGGTTTCGGCATGCACACCTGCCACGATACGATCGACTGGATCTCCGCCTGGTCACTGAACCGGAGCGCCGGTGTCCTGGGCGAAATCGCCGAGTATCTGGCGGATGCAGAACCATTTCCATTTGAAAGAGAAATCCCGGCAGACTTTGCGGAGAGATTAAAAGTTTATTTTGGAGAATAAAAAGGAGAGAACATCATGAGCAAAAAACCAGTATTAGTCATCATGGCAGCAGGAATGGGAAGCCGTTACGGCGGATTAAAACAGATTGATCCGGTTGACCCGTACGGAAATATGATTATCGACTTTTCCATTTATGATGCAAAACAGGCAGGCTTTGAGAAAGTCATCTTTATCATCAAAAAAGCCATCGACGAGGCATTCCGCGAGGGCATCGGCAGGCGAATTGAGAAATACATGGATGTAGAGTATGTTTACCAGGAACTCGACGTTCTCCCGAAAGGCTACGAAGTGCCGGAAGGCCGCGTCAAACCGTGGGGAACCGGTCATGCGATTCTCTGTGCGGCAGAAGCTATCGACGGCGCACCGTTCGCCGTCATCAATTCCGATGATTATTATGGAAGAACGGCATTCGAGGAGATCTACCGCCAGCTGACAACCGAGCAGGACGGCGCGACCTATCAGTACGCGATGGTTGCCTACGACCTGTACAAAACCCTGACCGACAATGGCCACGTAGCCCGCGGCATCTGCACCGCAGACGACCAGAACCACCTTGTCGGCATTCATGAGCGCACAAGAATCGAAAACCACGGCGGACAGGCCGAATACACCGAGGATGACGGCGCAACCTGGACCGGACTGCCGCAGGGAACCATCGTTTCCATGAACCTCTGGGGCTTCACACCGAGCATTCTGATCGAGCTGAAACGCCGCTTCCTGCCGTTCCTCGAGGATGTATACAAAACCAACCCGTTAAAAGGCGAATACTTCCTGCCGTTCGTTGTCGATGAACTGCTGCAGGAGAAAAAAGCGGAAGTCACCGTACTCCGCTCCTATGATAACTGGTACGGCGTAACGTACAAAGAAGACAAAGAAAATGTCATGGCAGCACTGCAGAAATTAAAAGACGAGGGCCGTTATCCGCAGAAACTGTGGGAAGAATAACAAACGAACGGTACTGGGAAATTTTCTCCATGAGCGCATCTTTCGCAATGAAAAGAAATCCTGTATAATGGATGGAAGGAAATGCAAGGAGAATACCAATGGATACTTTATATATTGTAATACCAGCCTATAATGAGTCGGAAAATATCAAAAGAACGATCGAGGAATGGTGTCCCGTCGTGGAGAAGCATAACGGCGGCGGTGCGTCCCGTCTTGTGATCATCAACGACGGAAGCCGCGACGATACGTATGAAATTGCTTCAGCAGAGTGCGAAACCCACCCGTTGCTCACCGTGCTGACGAAGCCAAACGGCGGCCACGGTTCCACCGTTCTGTACGGATACCGCTATGCACTTGAAAACGGTGCGGACTATATCTTCCAGACCGATTCCGATGGTCAGACCGATCCGGCGGAGTTCGAAAAGTTCTGGCAGATCCGCGAGGGCTACGACGCCATTTTCGGAAACCGCACAAGCCGCGGCGACGGCTTTTCCCGCGCTGTCGTGGAAAAAGTGCTGTGCGCGGTGCTCTGGACCTATTTCCACGTATCCGTGCCGGATGCAAATGCCCCGTTCCGTCTGATGAAAGCAGACTACGTGGCCGAGTATCTGCCGCTGATGCCGGAAAACTACAATCTGCCGAACGCACTGCTGACTGCCTTCGGAGCGTATTTTCACCGGACAATCCGTTTCATCCCGATCAGTTTCAAGCCGCGTCAGGGCGGAACAAATTCCATCAACATCCGTAAAATCGTAAAAATCGGCCGTCAGGCGCTGCACGATTTCCGTGAGATTCAGAAAGCGGCTGCGAAAAAAAGAGGATAAAAAATAATATAAGAGAAGGAACGTATCCCATGTTTCATGAGATACGTTCCTTCTCTTATATTATTTTTTATTATGGACCTTATTTTTAATAGAAGCGATGCGATCTTTTCTGATTCATGGAATCCTTTAGTGCCAGAAGTGATTCGATCAGGATCAGAAGCAGGATCACAGCGATCATGACTGCGAGGATCTGATTTGTTCGCTGATGGAACCAGGAGCCGATTCCTGTGTGTGCAGTCTGTGTATTCTCGGCCTGTGCGGCATTTTCAAGAGCTGCAGTTTCCGAAGTAATAATCTGTGCATCCGGGTCTGTTGTTCTGACAGATGGTACAATCTGCGTTGCGGCTGGAAGCTGGCTGGAAGAAGTAACAGCGGATGCGGTAACTTCCGGGTGGATGGTGGAAAGATCAACTTCTTCGTCTTCTGTAACAACTGCGCTGGCAATCGGTTCTGCTGCGATCGGTTCGGATGCAGGAACCTGTTCCGGTGCAGCTTTGGATGCAGGAGCTGCGGTTTCCGGAAGAATATTTTCCTGTGCCGGGTGTTCCGAAGCAGATGGCTGTACCACGGTCGGGGTTTCTGCCGGTGCGGATGGCTGTTCCGGAACGGATGGTTCTGGAGCGGCCGGTTCTTCCGGAACTTCCGGTGCAGATGGCTCTTCCGGAAGAGATGGCTCCGGGTCAGTTGCCGGTGTTTCCGGGATTGCGGTACAGTAAACAAGAGAAGTCATCGCCGCCGAAGAATCCGTAATCACAACGGAACCGCCATTGGAAACGGCCTGTCCATTAACATAGAAGGAAATCTGATCCATATCCAGTGTGTAGCCAGGTTCCGTAACCATCGATACGGAGAACGTTCCGTTTACTTCCTCGACCGGTTCGCTGTTCTGATACAGGACATAGGAACCATCATCGGAAAGATATGACATGGTGACCGGCGCATCCATTGTGGAATCCTGAAATGTCAGGGTAGCATCGGTAAAAGCAAGAGCTGCCTGATCGGTGTTCAGATAGAATTCCAGGTCCTGTGCATCGTAATGGGTGAAGTGAATGGTAATTTCACCGGCGTCTGTATTTTCTGCACTTGGAACTGTCTCGGCTGCTGCCGAATACGGAGCGGAAAAAAATAATCCGGCCGCCAGGAGGCCTGCCATTCCGAATCTCAGAATCAAATTTCCTATGTGTTTTTTCGTTGTCTGTGTGCTGTGTAACATATGACATCCTCCTTTCACCTGATCGGTTTCTGATGTCGATCTGTTTTATTTTCCTGCGGTAAGTTTCACGTATAAATTGAAAGAAAAATAATTGATAAAATATAAATTTTCTTTCTTTTTAAAGATTATACCATATGTAGAAAGAAATATCATGTAAAAATAAAAAGTTAAAAGAAAATTTGAAAATGCGTCAAAAGTGGAAAAGGTTTGTAATGCATGTCGAAAAATAGAAAAAGAACTGTCACAATTTCTTAAAAAATATTTGCGGAAAAAGAGGGCAGAAAGGGCAGAATGTGAAACAAAAGCAAAATAAAAAGAAGGAAACAAGACACGGAAAAGTATTCCAGGCAGGCCGCATGCAGAAGAAAAAGTGGGAATAAAAACCGATCCAATTCGTCAAAAAAGCGGAAAAGTGGTGAAAAATTGTGGGTTCTATGAAAAAAACGATGGGAAAAGACAGGAATGTTGTCGAAATATTCTAGTTGACAAAAAGATGTAACACTGGTAGAATCGGTTTGTAACAAGATGTAACAAAAACGTAATAATTGTTCAGGAGGTAAGTATGACATTCAAAAAAAGTTATGTGCCGGGCATCCTGGGGAGCGTGCTCACACTGACTGTTATCATGGCTGCACCCGTAAAAGCAGAGACAAAGGAAGAAACCATTTTAAATAAAACAGACTGGAGCACAATGGCTGCAGCAAACGTAGAAGGATATGCCAACATCCGCAGCGAGGCAAACGCAGATTCCGAGATCGTCGGAGTTCTGATGCCGGGCTATGCGGTTACTGTAACAGAAAAAGGAGACGAGTGGAGCAAGATCTCTTCCAATGGTGTAGAAGGCTACATAAAGAATGAATATCTGGTATTTGGGGAAGAGGCAAAAGCACATTACCGCAATATGTGCGGTATCATCGGAGTTGTTCAGGCGGACAGCCTTCGTGTCCGTGAGGCAGCATCCACAGATTCCGCGCAGGTTGGAACACTGACACAGAATGGTGAAGTCAGCGTATTCGGCGAAGAGGCTGACTGGTATCAGATCCAGTACAGCGGAAGCAGCGCATACGTTCATGCTGATTATGTGACGCTTTCCGAAGAGCTGAAAGGCGCCGTTTCGATGGAAGAGTATCAGGCATCACAGACAGTATCAGCAGGCAGTTCCTCTGTCATTTCCGCAGACAGCAATGATGTGGCCATGCTTGCGGCACTGATCGAATGCGAGGCAGGCGGCGAGAGTTATACCGGAATGGTGGCCGTTGGAGCAGTTGTGGTAAACCGTGTCAACAGCGGTTCTTTCCCGAACAGCATTTCCGGCGTTATTTATCAGAGCGGACAGTTCACACCGGTTGCGACCGGAACATTCCAGAGCGTGCTCGCCCGTGGAGCAAGAAGTGACTGTTACGCAGCTGCACAAGCTGCACTTGCAGGTGAGAGCCCAGTTGGCGGATGCCTGTATTTCAACAGCGGCTACGGCAGCGGAATCCAGATTGGATATCAGCACTTTTATTAAAAAATAAGCATGGAACCTTCGCAAGGGGATAGGCGGAGGGGAAATGCATTCCTATAGACAGATCCAATAGAAAAAGAGTAAGCGAACAAGGGGAGACGTTCGTTTACTCTTTTTCTGTTTTGTTTTGGAAGATGTTCAGGAAGCATCGTTATTATCAAAAATTTTCAGAAGCTTGGTTTTCTGATTATCCGCCCGGAAGTCTGCCAGTGTCTGCCGCAGCGTGGTGTGGCGGACACGGTATGTGTTGGAAAGAAAACAGAAAAACGTGATGCCCAACAGCACCGGCCAGAGGAGGACGCATTTGTGGAGCTTTGGAAACCGCAGCTTCATCTGAATAAGGCCTTCCTGGAACCAGGCGAAGACACCGGCGTGCTGATAAGAACCGCTGCTGACGATTTTCTTTTCCGTGTCACTGCCGAAATCGCCATCCGCGAGAATTTTCTCGAGAAATACAGCACAGTCGGCGGCGGAGCAGTGTACCTTCGGGTCAACAGAGGATGGCAGACCGAAATAAATGCGGCAGGATTCCAGAATCAGCTCGTAAAGATGAAAAATTTTTGATTCTCTGCACCAGAAGTGAATTTTTTCAAAATCAACTTCCGGTGCATATTTTTTAAGATACAGCGTAAAGTCACAGAGCAGACGGCTGCCGAAGCCGCTGTAGAGGTAGTGCTTCAGCATATGATGCAGCATGTAAAAAACATTTTCCGTCGGCGGCAGCACCGGATAGGACTGACCGTAAAGCGTAAGGGAAGATGCTTTCAGATGATCCGCGGAGAAAATCTCGTCCACCAGCTCATTCGCACGGGCAAACTGATAGACGCCGACGATGCGGTAGTGCAGCTCCAGCGTGAAGGAACGGTGCGTGTCCGGGAACGTATAGCGGTAGGTAACGTGGTGGTCACTGTCTTCCGGCTCCTCGACGCAGCCATGCGCCTCGAGAATCCGGCAGGCACGGGAAAAAGCTTCTTTTTCATTGATATAGAGATCCAGATCTCCCAGCTTCCGGTATTCGGGAACCGGATAATTGGCGGCGAGACTGATTCCTTTTAACAGAAAGCACGGGATTTTCTCTGCGAGGAGCAGCAAAAAAGTGAGACTGGTAAAGTGCTCTAACTGATAATAGGAGAGCAGCATCTGCTTTGTCTGCTGTTTGAGGGCGGAAAACTGCGGCTGATTCTCAAAATATGGCAGAAGAAACGGAAGTGAACAGTGTTTTTCCGCAAGGCGGTATAAAGCGGAAGCATCCACACCAGTAAGCGTGACGGGATCAGATGAATCCGTGCATAAATTTTTCAAAATCTGTAAATAAACGGTATCAAGCGGCTGCATAAGAGACTCCTTTTGGGAAAAAGTTCGATATGGTTTAGTATACCACAAAATGGAAAATAAATAAAACTTTATTACAGATATCAATAAAAAGTAAAATATAGTTTACACTGCAACAGGTTAGAGCTATAATAAAACTATTAGTATAATTGCTTTTTCCTGCCGTCAGGAAGAAAAGCAAAACTTAAGTGAATGGAGATAAAAATGACCAGAAAAGGTGATTTTGTACTCAGACAGCTTGCAGACGAATATGTTCTGATTCCATATGGGGCGACGACAGAAAAAATGAATCAGGTACTCACACTAAGCGAAACTGCTGCGTTTATTTACGAGCAGACCGGCGATGCCGCATCCGCAGAGGAGATTGCGGAGCGGCTTGGAAAAGCCTACGATGTGCCGGCGGAGGAAGTGCAGGAGGATGTTAGCGCGGTGCTGAAAACATTTCGGAACTGCGGGATCCTGGAGTGAGGAATCTACGAAAACGAAGAGGATAAAGTATGGTAGTATTTTTAGTCGGTGGCGAGAGCAGACTGATGGATGCCCTGATCACCAAAATGGAAAAAGACGGACATAAAACGTATCTGCTTACGGGAAAGCGGGATGGAAGAGGAAAGTACCGCCGCGTATTTGAACGGTACAATTTCCCGTACGACAGCGAGAGCGTCCGCGAAATCTTTTCAAACGTAAACCCGGATCTTGTGATTTTTCTCGGGGCCTATGATACCAACTATGACTGGAGCGATGCAAGAAGAGAGTCTGTCCGTTTCACGGCGGATCTAACCAATCTTCTGTCCGCTTACGCATTCAATCCCAAAGGGCGATTCGTCTACCTGTCCTCCGAGGCAGTTTACGGCCAGTCCTATATGGCGGATATTCACGAGACAGAACCGGCATCCGCCAAAAGTTTTCAGGCGATGGCGATCCTGCAGGGCGAAAATATCTGCAAGAGCTACCGCGACGCGAGAGAGATGGACACACGGATTCTGCGGTTTGATCATCTGTATGATATTCCGCGGAAAGGAAAAGCAGACAACAATCCGTGTTTCCAGATGACGCTGGAGATGCTGAAAACAAATCAGATTGCAGCCAACAGCCGCAACGCGTTTTCGATGATCTATCAGAACGACGCCGTCGAATTTGCGAACCGCGTGATGATGGAGGAACACCCGAAGTATCCGCTGTACCACATCACATCGGGAGAAGTCATCACACAGATGGATCTGGCGAAACTGATTCAGCAGAACGCAGGCGAAGGTGTGGAGATCCGTGATGACACGGTCGGCGAGGGATTCCGCCTGGCACTGGATGGAAGCCGGTATCAGCAGGAATTTGACGGGAAAATTTTCGTTCCGTATGAAGAAGGCGTCAAAGCTGTTGTAACGTATATGCGCAAATACAGCCGTTCGTTCCTGCAGAGAGAAGACACAGGCGCCGGATGGGGCAACCGTGTCGTGCAGCTGCTGCGTCGGATTTTCATTATGCTGATCCCATATCTGGAGAATCTGATCTGCTTTATCCCGTTTTTCATGATCAACAACCGTGCGGTCGGCAGCCAGTATTTCTCGAAACTGGATGCGTATCTTCTCTATGTACTGCTGTTCGCGATCGTGTACGGTCAGCAGCAGGCAATTTTCTCGGCCCTGCTTGCAATTGCGGGCTACTGTTTCCGGCAGATGTACCACCAGAGCGGTCTGGAAGTGCTGATGGACTACAGCACCTATATCTGGATGGCGCAGCTTTTCATCCTCGGAATGGTGGTAGGCTATATGCGTGACCAGATCCGCCACATCAAAAAGGATGATGAGGAAGAGATCGGGTATCTGCACGGACAGCTTGGCGATATGACAGAGATCAATGACAGCAACGTGCGGATGAAACAGATTTTTGAACTTCAGCTCGTCAACCAGAAGGACAGCCTTGGAAAAATTTATGAAATCACATCGTCGCTCGACCGCTACGGTGCCTATGAGGTGCTTTTCTACGCGGCCCAGACGATTTCGAGACTGATGAACACCGAGGACGTGGCGGTCTACACCGTCGCCAACCGGACATATGCGCGTCTTTTTTCGTTCACATCGCCGACGGCGCGGAAACTGGGAAATTCCATCCGCTATCCGGAGATGGAGGATATGTACGAGGATCTGAAGGAGCACCGCGTTTATATCAACAAAACCATGGATGACCGCTATCCGCTGATGGCACAGGCCGTCTATGCGGAGGATGAAATGCAGATTATCCTGATGCTGTGGGGTCTTCCGTGGGACCGCATGAACCTTGCGGAGTCGAACCGTCTGACCGTCATCAGCTATCTGATCCAGAATGCCGTTGTTCGTGCGAACCGTTATCTGGAAGCGCTGCATGAGCGACGCTATCTGGAAAACAGCAGTATTCTTGAGAAGGATGCATTTGCCCAGCTGGTCAATGCATTCTTTGATGCGAAGCGGAACGGCCTGACCGAGTGCTCGCTGGTGCAGGTTACGTGCGGTGAGGAGAATTACAAGGAAGCGGCCGAAATTCTTGGAAAGAAACTGCGTCAGACCGATTACGTCGGCCTGCTCGAAGGCGGACTGTACGTGCTGCTCTCCAACACCGATGAGCAGAATGCAAGGGGTGTTATCTCCCGTTTTGCAGAGGAAGGCTATGAAAGCACGATTGTAGACGGGGAGGTGGCAGCGTAATGAGTCATGAAACGCTGGCGTTCGTGATCCTGTGGATCGTCAATGCCCTGATTGCGCTCGTCTATCTGCTGGTCGGGATTTTCGTGTACGTTCCGGCGTGCGACCTGAAACGGGAGCAGGGTGAGGAGATTCAGTACGATAACTGGAGAGTCTTTTTTATCCGTTTTATCGTCATGGTCCTCTGCCCGGTCGTCGGCCCGGCATTTTTCTTGTGCAGTTTTCTGATTTATAAAACCGTCTTCCGCCAGGCGGTCGATCTGGAAGACGTTATTTTTAGCAAGGACCGCGTGCAGACGCATCTGAAAGCAGACGAGGAGCGGGAGCGCAACATGGCGCCGCTCGAGGAGTCGCTTGCCGTCAGCGATAAGCGGAATCTGCGGATGCTGATGCTGAATGTCATCCGCGGCGATATGCAGAAATCGCTGGGATCCATCACGATGGCGCTCAACAGCGAGGATTCCGAGACATCCCACTATGCCGCATCGGTGCTCCGCGATGAGCTGAACGATTTCCGTGCCAATGTGCAGAAAATGTACACGCAGATGCAGCAGGAATCCGAGACAGAGATCGATTATGAAGAGATGCTGATCGACTATATGAACCGTGTTTTAAGTCAGAAAATCTTTATGACGCTGGAGCAGACGAAGTACGTCAATATGCTGGAAGAGGCGGCGGAGTCGCTGTACCAGAAAAACTGTGCACGGCTGTCGGCCGAACGGTATGAAGGACTCTGCATCAAACTGCTGGATCTGAAGAAATTTCCGGAAACCGAAAAATGGTGCCAGAGACTGGCACAGCAGCATGGAAACACACTGGCGGCGTATACGTGCCGGTTAAAACTGTATTTTACGATGGGAGAGCGGGAAAAGTTCTTTCAGGTGCTGGATGAACTGAAACACTCTGATGTCATCATCGATAATGAAACACTGGAGCTGATACGTATTTTCAGCTGAAGAAATTTGAAATTGTTAAGAAAGGAGGAACAGGCCGATGTCAATGAAATGGCTGACAATTTTACAATTTCTGGAAATTGTTTCTGCTTACGGCATCGTAACCCTGTTTCTCCCCTGGCTGATACTCCGGAAGCGGTTCCGCCGGTTTTCCGTTGCGGAACAGATCACCGGATATTTTTTTGCGGGGAATTTTTATATCATTTATCTGGCGTATCTGCTGCAGTTTCTGCATATCAGCAATCGCGTGACGCTGATCCTCGGAACTGTGGGACCGTTTCTTGGGGTCTGGATCTGGAAGAGAAGAAGCAAGATTCCGGGGGCGTTTGAGAGCCTGCTGATTCTGATCGAGCGACTGCTGAGCGGCGAGCGGGGAAAGAAGACCTCGCTGGTGCAGCTTAGAAGAACCATTTACGAACGATGCTTCCGGGGGAGACGGAAGCAATGGCTGAATGTGCTGCTGGAACTGGCGGTGCTGGGATTTGCGATTGCCGCGGTTACGTATGTGTACGGGCCGAATATGGTGGAGGCGTACGGCTACAAGGCGAGTGATATCCCGGTACACAACTACTGGATCAACGAACTTGATCGGAACAATATCTGGGTTGCGGGCGTGTATCCGTATGGATTCCACACTGTATTGTATTATCTTCATATGGTGTTTGGAATTAAGACGTATGTGCTGCTGCGGATTTTCGGCGTGGTGCAGACGTACTTTGTATATCTGGCACTGGTTGTGGCACTGAAGATGGTGTGTAAGGGGAGATTTACGCCGTATCTGGGGGTGCTGTTTTATGTGATGGATATCTTCCACCAAAACACGTATGCACGCTTTGAGAGTGCGCTTCCGCAGGAATTCAGTATGATTTTTATTCTGACTTCCGTTTGTATGGCAATCCGTTTCTTTCAGGAATTTGCCAAAGAACAGAAAGCGCCGGAGGAGGAGAAAAAAGAACTGGACAAAAACTGCCGCTGGTATCTGGTGCAGTTTGCAATTGGATTTTCTCTGACCCTGACGATTCATTTTTACAGTACCATGGTTGCCGGACTGTTCTGCATCGGTGTTGCTGCCGGTTTCTGTTTTCGGTTTGTCAGATGGAAATACTTCCGGAGAATCATGGTTACGGGAATTTTAAGCGTTCTCCTCTCTGTCCTGCCGATGGCGGCTGGTGTTGCCATGGGAAAAGGACTGCAGGGATCGCTGTACTGGGGCATGAGCGTTATCACAGGCGGAAAAGATGAAGATGCGGACACAGAGAGCATATCGTCTCAGGTAGATGCGTCCAGCGTTTCTGCAGATAGTGAAATGGGAGGCAGCGGGGGAACATCGGATACGTCAGATACTCTTTGTGGCAGCACAGCAGGGGAAGACACAAACGGTTCTGTACTCAGCGAGTCACAGGTAGAAGAACTGCGAAAAGAAGCGGAGAGACAATTGCAGGAACAGCAGAAACCGCTGTCGGAGAAATTGAAGGAAAAACTGACGGCAATTCGAAGCAGTATTCGAATTAATGTCATGAACGTAAAACCATATATTGTAGAGATTACATTGGGAAGTATTCTTGCTTTAATGGTTCTTGGGATTTTGATGCTGGTATTGCGGGAAAATGATTTTGCGGGATCCATTCTTTCAGCGTCAGTTTACCTGCTTAGTATGTGTTCTCTGCAGTGTGCCTCACTGCTTCATCTTCCGGCGTTGATGGATGCCAACCGATGCGGTATTTTTCTCTGCTATTCCGTTTGTTTTGCCTGGGCGTTGGGCGTGGATGCGGTTCTGTATCTGGCGGTGCGCTGGTGGAGCAGAAAATGGATCAGTCATATAGCGTCGATTTTGGCACTTACGATAGCGGCAGTCACAGTATGGCAGCAGGATCTGGTAAGAGACCCAGTTGAAGTCGGAGCACTGGAAGACAATGGTGCTATTACCTGTCTTACCAATATTTTAAGGGAAAATAAGAATTTTACGTGGACAATCTGTTCTGCTAATGATGAACTTCGAATGACAGAGTCTTATGGTTACCATTATGAAATTATCACTCTCCTGCGGGAACTGCAGGATCTGGAGCGGAATCCGGAAATTATTATTCCAACACAGAATATATACTTCTTTATAGAAAAAATTCCAATCAATTATGCTGGAAGCACAAATCACGAAGAAGTAACGGTAGAGGGAGCGGAAGAACCAGTTCCATCAGCGTCGGGAATTGGACCGTATCTAATGGAAAATCGCTGGTACACGATGTGTCATATGTACTATTGGGCACAGAAATTTAAAGAACTGTATCCGGATGAAATGGAAGTTTATTATGAGACGGAAAGCTTTATCTGCTATCGAATTCATCAGAATGTGAACCGTCCATATAATCTTGCGATTGATTATGGTTATAACAATCCAATGCCGAAAACAGGAAACGAGGAGGAATAAGTATGGTTTCGCGCAGAAATTTTGTGGCAATTACAATGATTATGGCAATCGTTCTTTTCCTGTTTCAAGGATTAAATATGGCCAAAGAGAAGCTGAATCATTATGAGACAAACACTTATGTGAAAAATGAGGAGGAGCTTCCAGACAGCAGTGAAGCATTTGGAACGAAGGACGACTCGGGAAAAGTCAATGTAGAAGGAAGCCGTGGAACGATTGTTTATATTGGGAAAAATGCGGATGATTCTATTGGTGCAGTAGTTTCCGAGTGGTGTAAGTATGTAAAATATGAATCGACGGTCTATTCATCTGTTGCGAAGTACGAGAAAGCAATGGAGAAAAAGGATGCAAAGAAGCCAGAAATGCTGATTATCAACTCGGAGAGTATAGACTGGACGACGCTGAAAGATATTATTGAACTGCAAAAATGTGCAGAGGAGGGCATTAACCTCGTGTTTGCAAATCTGCCGGATGTTTCTGTCATCAAAAAAAATCAGAATCTCAGAGAACTGCTTGGCATTCAGAAAATTACAGCAGATGAAGTAACGGTAAAAGGACTGGATCTGTATGCTGATCTGATGCTTGGCGGAGAGAATATCTACGAAGCAAAGAAAAAAGAAGAAAAAAAGATGGAAGACCTGGCACTTACTTTTCCATGGTTTAAGCTGGGGGATGGCACGAAAGCATATATGAAGGGGATTCCGGAAGACAGTACTTTAAAGGTACAGGAGCATCCTGTTTTAATCTGGCGGAAGAGCATGGGAAATTCTTATGTTTTTGCGGTGAATGGAGACTATATGGAAGATGAAGCGGGTCTTGGTATTCTGACAGGAATGCTGTACGAGACCAGAGATTATCTGATTTATCCGGTCGTCAATGCACAAAATCTGATCATGGCGAACTTCCCTGGGCTTGCGGAAGAAAACACGGTACAGATGCAGGATATCTACGGAAATACAGCGAGTGCCGTTAACCGCGATATCGTGTGGACGTCTATTATATCCAGTTATGAAAAGAGTCATATAGGTCTCACTTGTATGCTGGCACCAAAACTGGATTATGATAATGCGGCAAAGCCCGATGGTACCATGCTGAATTATTATGTGAAAATGATCAATGAAGAAAAGGGAGAAACTGGTCTTTCCGGTATCGGGGAGTCGGATACAGAGATCGCGCAGAAACTGCAGGAAGATCAGCGCTTTATGGAAAAAAATCTTGGTACATTTTCATTTTCTTCTTTTTATAGTGGAGAGCGGGCCGAGGAGGAAATAAAAGAGGCGCTGCAGCAGCCAATTCTCGAACAGGTTCGTACCGTAGTAAAAGATCAGGATATGGAAGGCGATATCGTAGGCTACCAGAACAAAAATATTACAAATCAAAAAGTAATCACGGAAGAATCCGATCAGTTTACGTATCGATCCTGGCTGAAAGTTAAGAGTGTGGAGTCTGCACTTGGTTATACAAGTGTTCTTCTGGATCTGGACAATGTAATCTATCCCAAAACAGAGGAGGACCGTTGGGAAAAAATTGTAAAAGATTTTTCTGCAAAACTCGCGACTTACTGGCAGCCGTTTTCTGGCTTCGATGGCACAACTGCTTCAGAATGCGATTCCAGAATCCGCACTTTCCTGAACTCGCGTTACGAGGACGAACGAGAAGATAACACCATCACACTGAAAACGACAGGCACGGATGCGGCTGCTTATTATGTTCTTAGGACACATAATGAAACAGTCAGAAAAGTCACCGGCGGAACAGCAGAAAAGCTGGAAGATTCTGCATGGCTGATCCGTGCAGAGCAGAGTGAGGTGACTATTACACTCGGTTCAGCCGATCAACGGTATTATTACGAGAAAGGGGCGAAAAACAAATGAAAGTATGTATCGTAGCAGAAGGCTGTTATCCCTTTGTCGTAGGTGGAGTTTCCAGCTGGGTGCACAGCCTGATCCAGCTTTTTCCGGAAACAGAGTTTATTATTCTTGCCATTGCGGCAAACCGTTCCCAGCGTGGAAAGTATGCATATGAGCTGCCGAAAAATGTTTCCGCCGTCTATGAATTGTATCTCGACGATGTGGACTGGGGTGGAAGCAAGAAGATGCATAAACACCGTCTGAAAAAGGAGCAGTATCAGGCGCTTCGAAGTTTGATTCTCGATCAGGATATCGAGTGGAATATCCTGTTTGATTTGTTCCAGAAAGAAAATATTTCTCTGAACGGTCTTTTGATGGGAGAGGACTTTCTGAATGCCGTAAGAGACTGCTATGATTTGAAATACAGCCAGATCGTATTCTCAGACTTTTTATGGACAATGCGCTCGATCTATCTGCCGCTGTTCCTTACAATGCAGACCGAACTCCCCAAAGCAGATCTCTATCACTGCGTTGCAACCGGTTATGCCGGCGTGCTTGGGGCTATGGCAAAGCATTTCTACGGCAGCCGTCTTCTGATTTCCGAGCATGGAATCTATACCCGTGAGCGAGAGGAAGAACTGATCAAGGCGAAATGGGTTGCAGGAATCTACAAAAACATCTGGATCGATCAGTTCCGAAAAATGTCAAAGCTGGCCTATAACGAAGGAATATTGATCACATCTCTGTTTGAGCATGCCCGTGAACTGCAGATTGAACTTGGATGCCCGGTGGAAAAAACCATGGTAACACCGAACGGAATCCGCGTGGAAAATCTTCAGAACATTCCGGGAAAAACAGAGGAGGATGAGGGCAAGATCAATATCGGTGCGGTCCTTCGTGTCACGCCGATCAAAGACGTGAAAACGATGATTCAGGCATTCGCCTTTGCAAAAGAGCGTGACAGCCGTCTGAAGCTCTGGATCATGGGACCGTGGGAAGAGGACCGCGAGTATGCGGAAGAATGCTTTCAACTTGTGTCCGATATGGAAATTGCGGATGTGGTATTCACTGGAAAAATTAATATCCGAGATTATCTTGGACGCATGGATGTAACCATTCTCACCAGCATCAGTGAAGGTCAGCCGTTGACGATCCTTGAGAGCTATGCAGCACATAAGCCGGTCATTGCGACGGATGTTGGAAATTGCTATGGCTTAATTTATGGTGAAAGCGATGATTTTGGTGCGGCTGGAATTGTCACGCACATCATGAATATTGAAGAAATTGCGCAGGCGATGCTGGATATGGCTGCAAGTGAGAAAAGACGTCTTGAAATGGGCGAAATCGGTTACCGCCGTGTGATGCAGAAGTACCGCGTGGAATATATGCAGAAAACATACTGGGATATTTATCGGGATTTTGCAGAACAGATGAAGCTGGAATGGAAAGAAGAACCGGTAAAACTGCCGGAAACACAGGAATAAAGTAAGCGCCGTAAAGCGGAAAGGGGCAGAAAACATGGCAGGAATAGGAGTTCGCCTGAACCGAATCTTTGAAAAAAATACAATTGCGACAAACCTGATTGGATTTTCATACAGTACCGTGGTAACGATCGCGCCGATGATGGTTATTATCATCAATCTGATCTTAATGGAGTATCTGCTTAAGTTTTCCAGCGTTGGATATGCCACGCGTGAGCTGTTCTCCTGTACGATTCTCTACATCTTTATTTTTTCCTTACTGACAGCATCGCCATTCAACGCGGTGTTGTCCCGCTATATGTCGGACGTGATTTACGAGGAGCGGTATCAGGATATCCTTCCGTGTTACCATATTGGAATGATTCTGAACATCGGTTTAAGCTGTCTGGTAGGCATACCGTTCTGTCTATGGGAGCATTTCGTCGGAAAAGTGTCGACTGCGTATGTGTTCTGTGGATTTTGCGGCTACATCAGTCTCGTACTGGTTTTCTATTCGATGATTTACCTTTCCATCTGTAAGGATTATCAGAGAATCTCACAGTATTTCTTCTTTGGAATGCTGGTTGCGTTTGTTCTTGCTCTGATTCTGCATTTCATTGTGAAGTGGGAGACCACCCGCAGTATGCTGTTTTCGCTGACCGTTGGGTTCTTTGTGATAGCGACATTGGAAAATGCGCTGATCCGGCGGTATTTCGTCAAAAACAGCAACCGTTACTGGCCGGTGCTGCAGTATTTCAAAAAATACTGGAAACTCATTTTTACGAATTTCCTGTATATTCTGGGACTGTATATTCACAACTTTGTATTCTGGACAACCGACATGCGCATGGAACTCGTGAAGACTTTCGTCTGCAATCAGCCGTACGATATGGCTTCCTGCCTTGCTATGTTTACGAATATTTCCGCGTCGATCATTTTCATTGCGCGCGTCGAAATGCGTTTCCATGAGAAATATAAACTGTATTCCGAGGCGGTCATCGGAGGAAAGGGCGCGGATATTGATAATGCGAAGAAGCGTATGTTCCGCCAGCTTTCCAGTGAATTGATGACACTTGCGCGCTTTCAGTTTATTATTTCTGTTGTAGTTTATCTGATTTGTGTTATTCTCTTACCAAGAGAAGGATTTTCCGGCATGACCCTGAAAATTTATCCGTCCCTTGCGGCTGGATATTTTATTCTGTTTCTCATGTATGCGGAAATCATTTTTTTGTATTATTTCGACGATCTGACTGGCGCAATCCTGACGGCGATTGTGTTCTGCCTCGTTACTTGGATCGGAAGCCTGATTGCCACGCATCTGCCGGTCATCTGGTACGGTGTGGGAGTCATAGCCGGTGCATTTGCCGGATGGAGTGTAGCTTTTGCGAGACTGCGGTGGGTCGAAAAAAATATGGATGCGCACGTTTTCTGCCGCGGAAATCTGATCAAACGCGGCCGAGGAAAACGGCCATCCGGTATGGTTTATCAGAGAGCAGAAGAAGAGAGACAGAAGGAGGAGATGTAAATGAGTGCAGCTACGATTGTAAAGTTTTGTGTTATTCTGGTTGGAATTGGAATTATGGCGATCACATTTGTACTGCATGCGGAAAAGAAACTGACAGTAAATCTGGCGGTTACCTGGGAACTGCTTGGTATAGCTGTAATTTTAAGCGGTGCAGTTCCGAAGTTTTCCGGATGGAGCAGCCGATTAAGTCTTGGAAGTCTTGTGGTGCTTCTTATAACTGCATTTCTGGTATTATGGGGTGTTTATCAGATGACGATACAAATTTCTTCACTGATTATGAAAAATCAGGAACTTGCAATACAGGTTTCGCTTTTAAATCAGGAGAATGAAAGGATTTTGCAGGAATTGGAAAATTTGACGGGAAAGAGCACCAGAGAGTTATAAAACAAGTCGGGCGGAAAAGATATATGAAAAAAATATTGTTTGTGATAAATACACTTGGACGGGCAGGAGCAGAGACAGCACTCATCGAACTTCTGAACCATCTCGATGTGGATGAATATGAGATTTCTTTGTATGTGCTTTTAGGACAGGGAGAAATGATCTCAAAGGTACCGCAGAAGATCCATGTAAAAAACAAGAAAATCTGTACCGATTCTGTACTTTCCAGTGCGGGACGGCAGAAAATGCTGCTGACATCGTTGGCGGCACTGTTCCGAAATGGACATACCGGGGAAAAGATTGCTTACATAATTAAAAATCTGTGCGTGATGAAAAAGACGGGAAAAATCCAACCAGACAAACTGCTCTGGCGTGTGGTTTCTGATGGCGCGGACCGGTTTGATGAAAAGTTTGATCTGGCAGTTGCCTATCTGGAGGGAGGTTCGACATATTACGTTGCAGATCACGTAAATGCAAAGAAAAAAGCTGCATTTATTCATATTGCTTACGGCGATTCGGGATATACACGGGAAATGGATCGTGGTTGTTATGAAAAAATGGATGTGATTTACACTGTTTCGAAAGAGACTCGTCGCCATTTTCTGGAATTTTATCCGGAGTATGAGAAAAAGGTTCAGATTTTCCATAATATAATAGACAGCGAAAGAATTGCGTGCGAGGCGAAAAAGCTGGGCGGTTTTTCAGATTCCTATGACGGTGTCCGTATTCTGACGGTCGGGAGACTGGCATATCAGAAAGCGTATGATATTGCCGTTCAGGCGATGAGACAGATTAAAGATGCCGGTTATCAGGCGCGGTGGTATATTATCGGCGAGGGGGCCGAGCGGAAAGCACTCGAAAAACAAATTGCAGAGCTGGGTCTGCAGGCGGATTTTGTATTGCTTGGAATGAAAGAAAATCCATTTCCCTACTATGCACAGTGCGATCTCTATGTGCATGCGACGCGGTTTGAGGGAAAAAGCATTGCCATTCAGGAAGCACAGATGCTTGGCTGTGCTGTGATTGCATCGGACTGCGCCGGAAACAGGGAGCAGATGGAAGATGGCGTTGATGGTCTGCTCTGCCCGCTGACACCGGAGGGCATTGCAGAAAAGATAGAGGAATTAATTGATGATCCTGAAAAAAAGAATCGGCTTGCTGCGGCAGCAAAACAGAAAGTGAACGGACAGACAGAGAAAATTCAGCGGCTGCTGGATCTGATGAAATGAGGCGGGAAATATGGGACAGAAAGAGGTACTGCTGATTATTCCGGCATACAACGAAGAAAAAACCATAGGAAAAGTGATGGACCAGCTGGCAAAGCCTGAGATCGCGGATATTGTCGATGTGCTGGTCATGAACGACGCGTCTTCCGATAACACAAACTGGATGGCGAAACAGCGTGGCTACGCGGTAGTAACGCATGTTTTCAATCTTGGTTACGGAAGCGGACTGCAGCTTGGCTACAAATACGCCATCCGCCGAGGCTACCAGTACGTGATCCAGATGGATGCGGATGGCCAGCATGATGTATGCAATATTCGAAAGATTTATGAAAGACTGAAAGAAAAGGATACAGACGGAAGAACACCGGATATCGTGCTGGGTTCCCGTTTTATGGACGGAAGTGCAGAGTTTCATGTGGGTTTTGCGAAAAAACTGGCATTCCGCCTGTTCCGCCGCATGCTGCACATTGCGACGGGAAGATGGATTGCAGACCCGACGACAGGACTGCAGGGCCTCAGCCGGAAGGCGGTGCTGTATTATTCCAAATATAATCACTTTGATGATAAATACCCGGATACCAACATGATCATGCAGATGATGCTGCTCGATTTCAAAGTGGTCGAAATTCCGGCGGTCATGCACATACGGACCTCGGGAAAAAGCATGCACTCCGGACTGAAACCCATCTGGTATATGATGCGCATGTTTTACAGTGTGCTGGCTGTGATTTTCCGGTGTAAGGTTTTAAAAATGGATGCGGGAGCAGGACGAAAAGATGTGGAAAGAAAAACTGAAAAGCCTTCTAAGGGGACAGCAAATAACGGATAACTTCACCTTCTGCCGGGCGGATTTTGCGGAATGCAGCATGGCGGTGCGAAATCCGGGCTGCGGATGGTATCATCTGTATACGTTTGATGCGGCAAAAGTGGATGATCCACTGTATCTTGCCTGCGGGGAAGAAGAACTGGTACTTCTTCGGATCGGCATCGGAACCTTTGTATCCGGCGCGGTCCCCAGGGGGTCGATAGAGTGGATTCGAAAAATTCTCGCATTTTTCCGGGACAGAAAAAAGGGAATGATCCTCCGGTTCGCCTATGATCTGGAGGGAAAAGGGCTGGAGCATGAGCCGGCCAGCATCAAAACAGTGCAGGAACATATGCAGCAGATCGGATCTGTGATTCGGGAATTTTCAAATGATGTCTATGCTGTACAGGGAATCCTGATCGGAAACTGGGGAGAAATGCATGGCTCCCGGTATCTGACCCCGGGCGGATTCCAGACGCTGGTTCAGACGATGCTGGATGTACTTGACGGCACATGTCCTTTGGCAGTGCGCAGACCCTCCCAGTGGCGGGAGCTTACGAAAGACTGGAACGAGGAAGAAAAAGAACATCTGACTCTGTATAATGATGGAATTTTCGGATCGGAAACCGATCTTGGCACATACGGTACCTTTGCCATGGAGACACCGGGGCAGGAACCGCAGAGCCGTGAAGCAGAGCTCGCCTGGCAGAATACGGCAATGCGCGGCCATTTCTGCGGCGGCGAGGCAGTACAGAGTGTGGACGGAAAACAGAATATTTCTTCCGCGGAAGCGATCAAAGATCTGGAAAAAATGCATGTTTCGTATCTGAACAGCACATATGATCTGCGGCTTCTGGAACAATGGAAACAGGAAACTGTGGACGGCATATCCGGGACAGACGCCATTGGAAAACGTCTTGGCTACCGCTTTGTGGTGGAAAATGTGGAAATGCATCCGGAAGGAGAGAAGGATGTGTGGAAAACTCAGGTGGAAATCACGCTGAAAAACCGCGGTTTTGCTGAGCTGACCGAAGAAGCAGACTGTTATCTCGAAACGGAATCAGGCGAAAAAATCCAGATTGCCGCGGACCCGCGATCCTGGAACAGCGGAGAAAAAACAATTCTCCGCCAGACAGTAAAACTGCCTGCGGCATCGGAACAGCAAAGACTGTTTCTTGCATTATACCGCAGGCGGGATCAACGGCCGATCCTGTTTGCCAACCAGGAGACGGAATCCGGACGTGTGCTGCTGGGAACGTATCACATCAGCTTTTCCAGTTCAAAAGTACCGAGCTGAAATCCGTATTCACTGTGGGAAAACGTATTGGCAATCATAATTTCCCGTTGCAGAGATGGATCGGTCATCTGAAAATACACGGTGTAAGTTCCCTTTTCCAGTTCACGCAAAGGAAGTGAAACGGAAAGTTCTGTACTATTTCCCGGTGTCCAGAATCTGGAGTCATCGGAAAGCGGATAAGACAAAACTTCTCCGGTATCGGAAACCAGCGTAAGCAGCAGATCCATTCTGCGGTAATTGACAGAGAATCCGACATTTTCCAGCTGAATGGTCAACGAAGAACGATCAAGGCTGGTGCCGCGTATTACGTAGCGGTAGCCGAGATGACGGCCGATATAATCATAGCCGGAGATGCCATGAAAAATGGAGGCTTCATCATCATAAACCGTATTTTTCCATTTATTCAGAACGGCCAGATCATGCTCTGAATTTAAGTAGGAAACATGCATCTGCGTCAGATCGGAAATGGCACGATCAAGGTCGTTGAAAGGATTATCAAGAATTACTTCTCCGCCATTCGGGACAAAATTGCAGAGCGTATTCTGAAATGCAAGTTCATCTTCGCGCACCCATGCAGAGCGGTAAGTATCGGCGGAAGCAGATGTCTCCCCGTAGGTGCCGGTGTCGTTCGCGGTTCCCAGCATTCCATCATTAAAAAGACCGAGCCGGGAAGAAAGAGAGCCGTCAAAGGCGGTTTCTGCCGAAGGAAGTTCCATGGAATCCAGAATTTTTCTTCGCTGCACCGGGGTGCGGACCGACAGAAAAATTGATGGGTTAATTACGCTGGACAGATGCTGCATCAGGACGGTACAATTTTCATCGGACATGTAGTTGGAGTTATTCATTTCCCCGCAGTTTCCGACAAAAATACCCTGCATCAGAAAAACACAGTCTGTGTAGCGGTTCACAATGTCTGCTGCCTGATCCATATGCCGCAGAATCTGTTCGAGATTCTGCGGTTCAGTTGCGGTGGCTTTGCCATCCCAGTCGTAAAGAAAACGCAGAATCACCTGAGCTCCATGTTTCTGCCAGGCGGACAGAATTGTATCAATCTGCGAGAGTGCCAGGTCAGAGAGATCTTCATTGGAAAACTGCCGCAGATTCAGTTCCAGCATGACAAGACCCGGCGCTTCTTCCGAATCAGAATTGTCATCGGAGGGAAGATTGGAGAGTGTGTCGCTGCCGGGGACATATCCATACATGTGATAAAATCCGATATAGGGATTGGATAATTCTTCAACAGTCTCCGTACATATTTCGGGTGTGTAAGCAGCATGATAAAAAGTGCGGATGCCAAGGAACGCAAACAGTACGAGAAACAGCAGGAGCAGAGGAAAAAACAAAATGCGGGAAAGCGGTCTTTTTTTCATAAAATTTGATAAATATCCTTTCATAAAAACATGTAATATTAGTATCATACCATTTCGAGATTGCAAAATCTATGAAAACAGCAGAAAATAGCAAAGATAAAAAAGAAAGACGGAGGAGGACAGCATGCGAATTAAAAATCTATTTCGAAACAGCTTTTTCAGCATGGTTTCGCAGTTTGCACTCCTGATTCTGGGGTTTTTCAGTCAGAGAGCGATGAATTTGTATATGGGCGCAGAACTGGTTGGCATGAATGGTGTTATTTCCAACGTCATCAACATTCTTTCTGTGACAGAGCTTGGCATTTCGACGGCGATTGTCTATCACCTGTATGGAGCGATTGCAAGGAAAGATGAGCATGAGATTGCCTCACTGATGAATCTCTACCGGAAAGCATACCATATCTTCGCTGTCATCATTTTTGCAGCCGGAATGGTACTGTTGCCGTTTATTCATCTGTTCATGAAAAACAACAGCTATCCTCTCACCTACATTCGTACCCTGTATGCGATGTGGCTGCTTCGAACGGTGCTGTCATATCTGCTGACATACCGGAAATCGCTCCTGATCGCGGATCAGAAGGAGTATATAGCAAGTATAGCCGGCCTGATTTTGAATATTACCAGTTATGGGGCGATTATCCTTCTGGTTACCTATACACAGCGTTATCTGACAGCGCTTGCCTTTAATATTGTAGTCGAGGTACTGCTGAATCTCTGGATCAGCTGGTATGTGGAAAAGAAATATCCGTTTCTGCATGAAATGCGAAAAGAGAAAAGCTCGCCGCACCTTACCAGCCGGATTATGAAGGATCTGAAAAGTCTGTTTATCTCCAGAGTTTCAGAGAAGATGCTGAACTGTACGGATAATCTGATTATTTCAGGATTTATTGGAGTTGCTACCGTAGGAAGATACGCAAACTACAGTATGATCACACAGGCGATCATCAACATTCTTACGATTCTGGCAAATACCATTCAGCCAACCATCGGGGACTGTTTTACAGAAAAAAATTACCGAAGAAACTATGAGATCCTGCGGCAGATTACGTTTGTATTTTTCTGCATTTCTTCTGTCGTTGCAGTGGGACTGTTTTCCCTGATTACACCGTTTGTGCGTGACATCTGGCTCGGGCCGTCCTATGAACTTGGCTGGGGAACTGTGGTACTTTGTATTGTGGTTCTGATGGTGAGAATTATGGGTCTTCCGCTCAACATGGTGATGGGCGTAACAGGCCTGTTTGAGAAAGAAAAAAATGTTGGTGCATCGAGTGCGATTCTGAATCTTGTTGTATCGCTTGCGCTTGTGAAACCATATGGGATGACAGGCGTTCTTCTTGGAACTCTGGTTTCCTACCTGCTGCAGATCTGCTATCGTTATATTATCTTTTTCCGTGATTTCCTGCAGATGCGGGAGGAAGCCCTGCGCTATGCAAGAGATCTGGGAGAGTACCTTGTAGTGATGGCTGCGGAGGTTGCACTGATGCAGAAAGTAGTCCCAATTGTTTATGGAAACGGCGGCATGGTGCTGTTTTGTATCTGCTTTCTTCTCTGCATTCTGGTACCGCTGGCACTGGATGCCGTATTCTTCGGAAGAGGATGGAGACTTCAGAGCATCGTCCGGATGGTACGCGGAATGAGAAGATAAGAAAAGGCATTTTTAACTTTTTTGCAGAATTTTGCGGAAAAGTGTCGCAGTACGCCAGAACAGTGGACGGATGGGACGCAGGAAAAGCCAGAGTGAAGAAAGCACTCGATAAAGCGGATGGGAGACAGAAAAGGATTTTCCGCCGCGTACAACGCCGGTCATCTTTCCACGGATTTGATCCGGACGGAGCGGTCCTTCGATCTCGGTCTGATTGTCCCCGACCAGATAGAAGCCGTCAGAAGTAATACGGCAGATCCGGTGAAGAACAAGGATTCCCTGATCGCGGCGGTAGAGAATCACATCGCCGCGGCGGAGCTGATCAATGGGATACGCTTCAATGATGGCTTCATCCCGTCCGGGATGAAAAAGCGGATACATACTGTAGCCCTGTGGTTTCAGCTGGATGGCGGAACCATCTTTTAAAAGCTGTTCAATATCGTAAGTATACATGATAGAAAACTCCGTTCTGAAAAAGATATGTTTATTATATCATTTCTTTTTCGGAGCGAAAAGACAGAAAGGAACGAAAACAATGAAAATCAGAAGGCAGGAAGGATATCTGCTGCAGAAAATCGGAAACACGTATCATCTTCTGCCTTATGGACAGAAAATTGCAGATCAGAAGCGGGGGATGGAGCTGAATGAGACAGCACTGGTGCTGTGGGAGGCACTGGAGCAGCCGCAGACGATGGAGGAGCTGGCGGCAAAAACAGCAGCGTATTATGAAATTCCAGAGGGCGGGCAGGAGGAACTGGCAAAAGATATTGCGGCTTTTGTACAGGAACTGATCGCGTTCGGAGCTGTGCGCCGGGAACTGGGATGCCCCGTCGGGACGTGTGAAGGCAGGCTGGAAATTGCCGGACTGGAAATTGCAGTGTATGGAGCAAAAGGATGTATTCCGAAACAGCTTGGCGCATTTCGTTCTGCAGATGATAATTCGGAAAAGAAAATGCCGGATCTCACATTGGAACTGGCAGAACGGATGCCGGAGAGTCATCAGAATGGAACCCTTCTGCTCCGAAATAAGGACTTGACGGTCTGCACCTGGGAGGAAGGATACGTTCTTCGGTTTGATGCACTGGAAAATATTTATGAAATCTGGATGAAAGAGGACGGCAGTTATGCGCGGATATATTACCGCCGTCCGATGAAAGAGGAGGAGCAGGATTCTCTTTTTCTGGCAATCCGCCCGGTATTTTTATTTCTGGCACAGAGAAAAGGCATGTTTGCACTGCACTCAGCATCGCTGTTGTATCTTGAAAAAGCATGGCTGTTTTCCGGTCCGTCCGGTATGGGAAAATCCACACACGCAGCACTCTGGAAAAAGCTGTTTAACACACCGTATCTGAACGGGGATCTGAACCTGATTGGAAAAGAAGGAAACCACTTTTGGGTTTACGGCATTCCATGGTGCGGAACGTCGGAGATCTTTACAACAGAGAAAAAAGAACTCGGTGGTATTATACTGCTGGAAAAAGCGGCAGCGGAAGAGATTGTCTCTCTGAAAAAAGAACAGAAAACGCTCCGCGTCATGCAGCGCATGATTTCTCCGCCGTGGACTGCAGAACTGATGGTAAAAAATCTGAAATTTGCCGAAGCAATTGCGGAGGAAAAGCCGGTTTATTTCCTTCGCTGCACGAAAAATGATACGGCTGCGGAGGTTATGCATCAGAAAATTACGGATGATGAAAAAAAGGTGCAGGAGGAAGGAAGATGACGGAGTTTCGGCAGAAAGCAGGAAAGTACCTTCAGGCGGATATGCTGCAGAAGATGTGGAAAGAATTTGTGTGGATCTGTCAGTATGCCAGAAGATACTGGAAAGCCATAATTTACTATACGGTGCTGGGAATCTTCGGAACCGGCGTCTCTCTGGCATCCAGTGTGATTTCCAAAGATCTTGTCGATATCATCACGGGTCATCAGACTGGAAAACTGGTGCAGACGTTTGCTATGATGATTGGATTTTCGTTTGGAAACACATTGATTTCACAGGCATCTACTTATGCGTCCACGATGATTAATCTGAAAGTAGACCGTGAAATTCAGAACGATATCTTCGCAAAAATTCTGGTGACGGACTGGGAGTCACTGACAGCGTATCATACCGGTGACCTGGTGACACGCTGGAGTTCCGATGCATCAAATATTTCAAGCGGCATCTTAAACT
>OLPI01000102.1_pt1 | contig 74976 bp, 63 predicted proteins | sample 1672361 | NCBI WGS metagenome assembly OLPI01 (sample SAMEA3136675, study PRJEB25190) | human gut metagenome
ACGCCGACTTCGACGGCGACCAGATGGCTATCCACGTTCCTCTGTCCGCCGAAGCGCAGGCCGAGGCGAGAATACTCATGCTCTCGGCAAACAACCTCCTGCGTCCGCAGGACGGCCACCCCGTAACCGTTCCTACTCAGGATATGATCCTCGGCTCCTACTACCTGACAATGAAGCGTATAGGCAAGGCCGAAAAGGGCGCAGAGCATGTGTTTGTCACCGACCCCGGCGACACCGATCTGCCGGCAAACGAGATCGTTGACGGCGATGACTTCGTCGCGGCCGAGGAAAAGGCAGCAGCCGAGGGCGGCAAGGCTCCGTCTTACAAGCCCCTGCTTATATACCGTGACCCCAACGAGGCTGTCATGGCGTACAGTCAGGGCGAGGTCGGCCTGCACGCTCCTATCCTCGTTCGTGTGACCAAGAGCTTTGACGGCGTTGAGAAGTCCAAGGTCATAGAGAGCACCGTCGGCAGAATAATCTTCAACGAGAAGATCCCCCAGGATCTCGGCTATGTTGACAGAAGCGATCCGGAGCATGCCTTTGACCATGAGATCGGCTTCCAGGTCGGCAAGAAGCAGCTCGGCGATATCATCGACCGCTGCATCAAGATCCACGATTTCACCATTTCCGCCGAGGTGCTTGACGGCATCAAGGCAATGGGCTATAAGTATTCGACCGTGGGCGCTATCACGATCTCCATCGCCGATATGACCGTCCCCGAAGCGAAAAAGACCCTCATCAGCGAAACTGAGAACAAGGTCCTCGCAATCGAGCGTCAGTTCAAGCGCGGCTTCATCACCGATGACGAGCGCTATCGTCTGGTCGTTTCCGAGTGGGAGCAGACCACCAAGGACGTCACCAGCGCACTGCAGAACTGCCTGGATACCTACAATCCTATCTACATGATGGCAAACTCCGGTGCTCGTGGCTCCATGAACCAGATCCGTCAGCTTGCCGGTATGCGCGGACTTATGGCTAACACCTCCGGTAAGACCATCGAGATCCCGATCAAGGCAAACTTCCGTGAAGGCCTCAGCGTTCTGGAGTACTTCATCTCCTCCCGAGGCGCCCGTAAAGGCCTTGCCGATACCGCACTTCGTACCGCCGACTCCGGTTACCTTACCCGTCGAATGGTCGATGTCTGCCAGGATGTTATCATCCGCGAGCCCGACTGCGGCACGCATGACGGCGTATGGGCAGCTGCCATCTACGACAAGGGCCAGCTCGTCCAGTCCTTCGGCACCAGCATCCACGGCAGATTCCCGGCAGTTCCCGTCTGCGATCCGCAGACCGGCGAGGTGCTGTTTGATACCGATCATATGCTTATGCCTGCGGACGCAGAGATCCTTGAGGCGCACGGCATCGAGCGAGTGCTCATCCGCAGCGTTCTGTCCTGCGAGGCTCGCACCGGCGTGTGCGCAAAGTGCTACGGCATCAACCTTGCGATCGGCCAGCCCGTCAGCGCAGGCGAAGCCGTCGGAGTTATCGCGGCTCAGTCCATCGGCGAACCCGGTACTCAGCTTACCATGCGTACCTTCCACACCGGCGGTATCGCAGGCGACGATATCACTCAGGGTCTTCCCCGTGTTGAAGAGCTGTTCGAGGCGCGCAAGCCCAAGAAGATGGCTGTCCTTGCCGAGGTTTCCGGCACGGTTTCCATCGAGGAGACCAAGAAGGGCGCGCTGTTTGCAATAAGCGTCACCAGCGAGGAAGAGGGTGAAACAAAGGTCTACACCGTTCCTCACTCGGCAGGTATTCTCGTCAAGAACGGCGACCATGTCGATAAGGGTCAGGAGCTGACCAGCGGCGCACTCAGCCCGCACGATGTCCTGCGCATCCGCGGTATCGACGATGATGAGTTCGGCCGTCCCGGCGTTCGCACCTATATCATTCAGGAGGTCCAGAAGGTTTACCGTCAGCAGGGCGTTGATATCAACGATAAGCATATCGAGATCATCGTTCGCCAGATGATGCGCAAGGTCAAGATCGAGGATTCCGGAAGCACCGATCTGCTCTCCGGCTCAACCGTCGATATCGGCGAGCTCAAGGCAGCAAACCGCAAGATCGAAGAGCGCATCGAAGCAGGCGAGGAGGGCCTCAGCAAGGCGACCTACACCCAGCTTCTCATGGGTATCACCAAGGCTTCTCTGGCAACGGAAAGCTTCCTGTCGGCAGCATCCTTCCAGGAGACCACCAAGGTTCTTACCGAGGCGGCTATCAAGGGCAAGGTCGATCACCTTGTCGGCCTGAAGGAAAACGTCATCATCGGCAAGCTTATCCCGGCCGGCACAGGACTTTCCATGTACCGCGACTTCAAGGAGCAGACCGATGATACCGTTACCGACGATCCTGCTCAGTACGTTGACCTGTCCGCACTCGTCGGCAAGACCAACGCACTTTGATAACGTAATAATAACAAAACCACCCGGCTGAAAAAGTCGGGTGGTTATTTTCACGAAAAATGCGGCGTTTATGAAGCGTGCAAAAAGTAACAGACTTTTTTGACACACTGAGTGGCGCATTCGCGCCCCTTTACTTTTTGCCCTGTTGGCGTTATCATATTGTCAGCAACAGTTCAGGAGGAGAGCATGAACAAAACAGCACTTATAATGATCGACATGCAGCGAGGCTTTATCGACCCGTCGTCGCCGATCTGTATAGCCGGGGCTGCCGGAACGGTGCCTGCATGCGCCGAGGCGATACGCTTTTTCCACGAATCCGAGCTCCCGGTGTTTTACGCCGTGCGGCACTATCGCGCCGACGGCAGTGACGTTGAGAAAGCGCGCGCCAAGGTGTGGGCAGACGGGGGAAAGCCGCTGTCGGAGGCTTGCGATGAGAGCATGTCCGATGCGTTTCCCGAGGAATTTGAGGTCCTTGACAGCGACCGGGTCATGATAAAGCCGCGCTTTTCTGCGTTTTTCGCAACGAGCCTTGACCTTGTCCTGCGCCGGCTCGGCGTGCAGACGGTCGTACTGGCCGGCACGACAACGCCAAACTGCATCCGCACGACCTGCTACGACGCTCTGTCGCTCGACTATGACGTTGTCGTACTCAGCGACTGCACGTCGTCCGTAACGCCGCAGGTGCAGCGCGCAAACCTCGAGGATATGCAGCGCATAGGCGCGCAGATAATGACGCTTGATGAAATTAAAAACCACAGCTAAAGCTTTAGCCGTGGCTTTTAATTTTGTATCGTTTATTCGTCCTTTGAGATCATTTGCAGCGCATGCTCAAGAACGCCGAGCACCGCGCTCAAATTCTGTTTTGCGCCGCCCTCGTTGCCGGGGAGGTTGAGAATGAGGCTTTTGCCGCGTATTCCGGCGACGCCCCTTGTGAGCATTGCGCGCGGAGTAAGGCCGAGACTGTAATGCAGCATCGCCTGGGGAATGGCCGGTATCTCTCGCGAGATAACGTCGCGCGTAGCCTCGGGGGTGATGTCGCGCTTGCCGAAGCCGGTTCCACCTGTTGAAACTATGAGATCTGCGCCAAGCTCGTATGCGCATTTTATAAACTCGGCAGATATCTCGTGCCGCTCGTCGGGAACAAGCCCTCTGTAGATAACGGGGAAGCCTGCCTCCTCGAGCATCTGAGCGACTGCAGGGCCGCTTTTATCGACCTTTTCGCCTGTCGAGCATCTGTCGCTAACCGTGATAACCGCAGCTTTGTAGTCCATGTGACCCTCCTTATTTCTTGAAGCTGTCTTTAAGCGCAACCGCGCGATTGAATACGAGGTGTTCCGGGGACGAATCCTTGCTGTCAACGCAGAAGTAGCCCATGCGCAGGAACTGGAACTGAGCCGGAGCGGCAGCGCCCTCAAGCATCTTTTCAAGCTTGCAGCCTGTGAGGACCTCGAGCGAGTCGGGGTTGAGGCAGCTTATATAATCCTTGTCCGCAGCGTCCGGATCGGGATCGGAGAACAGATTGCTGTACAGCCTTACCTCGGCGTCTGAGCAGTTTCTTGCATCGACCCAGTGTATTGTTGCGCCCTTGACCTTGCGTCCGTCGGCAGGATCGCCGCCGCGGCTTTCGGGATCGTAGGTCGCGAGGACCTCGGTGACATTGCCATCGGCGTCTTTCACGCAGCCGGTGCAGGTGATGAGATATGCACCCTTCAGGCGGCACTCGGGGCCGTCCGGATAAAGTCTTTTATACTTGGGAACGGGAACTTCAAGAAAATCCTCGGATTCGATCCACAGATCGCGCGAGAAGGTGACCTTTCTCGTTCCGGCCTCCGGATCGTTGGGATTATTCTCAACGTCAAGCTCCTCGCTCTGACCCTCGGGATAGTTCGTTATCGTGAGCTTTATCGGGCGGAGGACCGCCATCGCGCGCTGAGCGTGATCGTTCAGATCCTCGCGCAGGCAGTGCTCAAGGAAGGAGAACTCGACGGTGCTCGGGACCTTAGCAACTCCGATCCTCTCACAGAAATTGCGGATCGACTGCGGCGTGTATCCGCGGCGGCGCAGACCGCACAGCGTCGGCATACGCGGATCGTCCCAGCCGGAGACGAGACCTTCCTCTACAAGCCTTCTGAGCTTGCGCTTGCTCAGAACGGTGTAGTTTATACCAAGGCGCGCAAACTCGATCTGGCGCGGCTTTGACGGTACGGAGACGTTGTTTATGACCCAGTCGTACAGCGGACGGTGGTCTTCATACTCAAGCGAGCACAGCGAGTGGGTTATTCCCTCGAGCGCGTCCTGAATGGGGTGGGCAAAGTCGTACATGGGGAAGATGCACCACTTCGTGCCCTGACGGTGATGCTCGATGTATCTGATGCGGTAAAGCACAGGATCGCGCATGTTGAAGTTGCCGGAGGCAAGGTCGATCTTTGCGCGCAGCGTGTATTTTCCCTCGGGAAATTCGCCGTTTTTCATGCGCTCGAACAGGTCGAGGTTTTCCTCAACGGGTCTGTCTCTGTAAGGGCTTACGGCAGGCTTGCTCGTATCGCCGCGATACTCCTTGAACTGCTCGGGCGTAAGCTCGCAGACGTAAGCAAGACCCTTTTTTATAAGCTCGACGGCGTATTCATAGGTCTTTTCAAAGTAATCCGAGCCATAGAAAAAGCGGTCGCCCCAGTCAAAGCCGAGCCAGTGGATATCCTCCTGGATGGCATCGACATACTCGGTGTCCTCCTTGGCCGGATTCGTGTCGTCCATGCGCAGATTGCATATGCCGCCGTATTTCTCGGCTGTGCCGAAATCTATGATAAGCGCCTTGCAGTGGCCTATGTGCAGATAACCGTTCGGTTCGGGAGGAAAACGGGTGTGCACCTGCATTCCGGCGAATCTGCCGCCCTCGGCAAGGTCCTCGTCGATAAAGTTTTCAATAAAATTCTTGCTTATCTCTTCCATGGTTGTACTCCTGTAATATTGGATAAAGAAATTATAAACGATATTTGACTCAATTACAATAATAAAACTTAAATTTAGCACTGCTGTTGCATATACGATTGAGAAAACGCGAAAACTGTGATAATATGATCATAGGTGATAAATATGAGCGAAAAATTTGATATACTCATCATCGGCGCAGGCCCGGCCGGAGTTTCGGCGGCGCTGACGGCCTGCAACCGAGGCAAAAAAACGGGCGTTATCTCAAATCCGCCGGAGAGCAGCAAGCTCTGGCTTGCCGAAAGCGTCAGCAATTATCCCGGCATGTCCGGCACAGGCAGCGACATTGTCAAAGCAATGCGCCGCCAGCTTGAGGAAAGCGACGCCGAGGTGATACAAGGCCGCGCGCTGAGCGTTGTGCCGCTGGGCAAAACGATAGGGGTTGCCGTCGGAAGCGAGTTTTACGAGACAAGAGCCGTTATCGTTGCTGCCGGCATAAGCCGCCGCCCGATATGCCCGGGCGAGACCGAGTTTCTCGGCAGGGGAGTGAGCTACTGCGCGACCTGCGACGGCATGCTCTATAAGGGAAAAACGGTTGCCGTTATCGGCGACAGCGAGGAGGCACGGCACGATGCGCAGTTTCTGAGCGATATCGGCTGCAAGGTGCTGAGCTTTTCCGGCAGGGAGAAGCTTGATATCCGCGGCGGCATGAAGGCAGATACGCTTGTTGCAGACGGAACGGAATACGCCGTCGATTGCGTGTTCATCCTCAAGGACACCCTCACGGCCGAAAGCCTTGTTTCCGGCATTGAATCCGAGCGCGGCATAATCAAAACCGACCGCAGCTGCAAAACCAACATCAAGGGCGTTTTTGCCGCCGGCGACTGCACCGGCGCACCGTATCAGATAGCAAAGGCCGTGGGCGACGGCAACATCGCCGCCCTGTCGGCTTGCGAATATATAAACACAGAAAAGGAGATATGAAAAATGTCTATTATGCATCTTACAAAGGATAACTTCGATTCGATCACCTCCTCCGGCCTCGTGCTGGTCGATTTCTGGGCAACATGGTGCGGCCCCTGCCGCATGCAGGCTCCGATACTCGAGGAGTTTGATAAGCAGATGGAGGGGAGAGTCCGGGTCTGCAAGCTCGATGTTGACGAGGTACCGGCCATAGCTCAGCGCTTCGGCGTTATGAGCATCCCGACGCTTATCGCCTTCAAGGACGGCAAGCAGCTCAGCAAGGAAGTCGGCGTTACAAGCTGCGAAGAGCTTATGACAATGTTCGGCTGATAACTTTAAAAAATTGTTGCAATATTTATTGCATTTCAAATTCCGCCCGTATATAATGGAGTATCCGCTGTATACGGGCGGAATTTTTAATTCGGGAGGAAAAAATGTCTGACTATATAATTAGCTGCTGCTCGACGGCAGACCTTACGAAGGAACACTTTGAAGCACGCGATATAAAATATGTCTGCTTCCACTATATGCTCGACGGCGAAGATTACATGGACGATCTCGGCCAAAGCATGCCGTTTGAAGAGTTTTATAAGAAAATGGCCGAAGGTGCCGATACCAAGACAAGTCAGGTAAATGTAGCCGAGTATATCGACTATTTCACACCCTTCCTCAAAGAGGGCAAGGACATTCTGCATGTCACGCTCTCCAGCGGCATTTCCGGAACGGTGAACTCCGCGCGCAACGCGGCTGCCATGCTTGCAGAGGAGTATCCCGAACGCAAGATTTACATAGTCGATTCTCTCGGAGCATCCTCGGGCTACGGCCTGCTCATGGACGCTTTGGCAGATAAGCGCGACGAGGGCATGAGCATTGACGAGGCGCATGATTGGATCGAGGCAAACAAGCTTCATCTGCACCACTGGTTCTTCTCAACAGACCTCAGCTTCTATGTCAAGGGCGGCAGAATTTCAAAGGCGGCAGGCTTCTTCGGAACGATGCTCAATATATGTCCTCTGCTTAACATGGATAACCTCGGCAGACTTATTCCCAGGGAAAAGATCCGCACGAAGAAAAAGGTCATAAAGACGATCGTCGAGCGTATGGAGCAGTGCGCGGATGACGGACGTGACTATTCCGGCAAGTGCTATATCTCACAGTCCGGCTGCGTTGAGGATGCAAAGGAAGTTGCCGCGCTTGTTGAGGAACGCTTCCCCAAGCTCAACGGCAAGGTCGAGATAAACTATGTCGGCACGACCATCGGCAGCCACACCGGCCCCGGCACCGTTGCGCTGTTCTTCTGGGGCGCTGAGCGCGGCGAATGATGGATAATGAACGGTAAGTTTTCTAAGCTGAAAGATATTCACAGCAGGTTTACATGGCTTGAGCTTCTGCTGCTCACGGGCTGGATATTCCTTATGTGCATATACATATCACCGGGCTCCTTCAGGCACACGGTAGGCTTTATGCTCAGAAATCCGCTGCTGATATTGCTCAATGCTCTTCCGACAGCGGTCGTGCTGCTGGTGATATATTTTGCATGCTCAAACAGCTTTGCCGCCGGAGCGGCCGCGAACTTTGTGTTCGGGCTGCTGTCGTATGCAAACCTGCTAAAGATAGACGGACGCGACGATCCGCTTGTACCGGCGGATATACTTCTGCTGCGTGAGGCGCTTCAGGCCTCCGGCGATTACAGGCTTGATCTTCACCCGGCGGTCATAGCGGTGATCGTTTTATCGACAGCCGTTTTTATAGCCCTTGCGATCGTGCTTGGCAGAACGAGGAAGCGCCCTGCCGTGCCGCGTATAGTCGGCATCGTGCTGAGCATAGCTGTTTTCGCAGGCGCATTCTTCGGCCTTTATCGCGACAGGGAGCTGTATGCCTCGTTCCCGGTGAGCTCGGAATATAACGTGACGTCGATATTCAACGAGCTTGGACTTAACTATTGCTTCTTATATAACTTTAACCTTTATATGGTCGATAAGCCCGACGGATATTCCGAAAAAACCGTAGAAAGCTATATTTCAGAGCAGAAAACTGAAGAGCCTGAGGGCGTAAAGCCGCAGATGATCATGATAATGTGCGAGGCGTTCAATGATGTCACCGATGCCGACGCCTTTACATATTCCGAAGAGGATGATCCCATGCGCGGCTTTCACGAGGTCGCATCAAGTCCGAACAGTATCAGCGGCCACATCGTTGTGCCCAATTTCGGAGCGGGAACCGCGAATACCGAGTTTGACGTGCTCACCGGCATGCAGACAAATCTCATAAGCGCAACATCAAATTCGGCTATGAGATCGTTCCACCACTCTGTTCCGTCAATGGCAACGCTTCTTGGCGACCAGGGATATTCGAGCCTCTATTTCCATCCCGGCAACAGCTGGTTTTACAATCGCGATTCGGCGCTGAGCTTTCTGGGCATTGATGAGCGCGTGTTTGTTGAGGATCTTGAGGATAAATCCAAAATGGAAACAGCCTTCCTGAAAAACCTCAAGTCGCTTGTCGCCGAGCGCACACAAAACGGCGAAAGACTGTTTACCTATGCAACGACCATTCAGAACCATCAGGCGTATACTTATTCCAAGTACGATTTTGAGGTCCCAAAGGTGCAGACCAGTGTTCAGCTGAGCGACTATGCCGAGGAGCTTTTGTCGGTGTATGCCTATGGCGTGAAGTGCTCTTCGGATATGCTGCTTGAGCTGACGGAGTACTTAAACGGCCTTGATGATCCGTATGTGCTCGTGTTTTTCGGAGATCACAGGCCGAATCTCGGCGCGGACTATCTTGCGTATAACGAGATCGGCATGGATATTGCCGATGACGTTGTTGCAAACTGCTCGGCTCCGTTTGTTATTTGGGCAAACGACGCATATGCAAAAACCTCGGATTTTGCCGAGCGCTTTGCGTCGCTGGATATCCCCGAGGACGGATATATAAGCGCAAGCTTCCTCGGCGAAGTTACCCTTGAGCTTGCAGGCTGCGCAAAGAGCGAGCCGTTTTTCAGCTTCCTTTACGACCTGCGCCGCGAGATCCCCGTTATAAAGACCGGAGTGAACAGCGACGCCGAGCAGCCGATGATAGATAAGCTGCACTGCTGGCAGTACTATCGCATGAGCTGAAAATCCCGGCTTGACTTTTTGGGTAAAAAGTGCATATAATATATTTTACTAAAGGCAATGACGGACAGGAGTAAGCCAAGCATGCTTTTCAGAGAGGGAACGGACGGTGAAAGTTCCTAAGGCGTGCCGCCGAAGGTCGGTCCCGAGCAGCCGTGCCGAAATCCAAGTAGGCCGGACGGGAGCTCCCGTTACAGAGCAGTGAGCGCCGCGCATTGCGCGGAATTCAGGTGGTACCGCGTAATACTGCGCCCTGATGAATGTCGGGGCGCAGTTTTTTTATTTGTTAAGGAGGATCAGATATGAAAGAGCTGCCGAAGGTGTATGACCCCGGTACGGTTGAAAAAAGAATATATGAAATGTGGCAGTCGCATGGCTGCTTCAAGGGCGTCATAGACCCCGACAAAAAGCCGTTTTCAATAGTTATGCCGCCCCCCAACGTGACAGGTCAGCTGCACATGGGTCACGCGCTCGACTCAACATTGCAGGATATACTGACGCGCTATAAGCGCATGCAGGGCTATGCCGCACTTTGGCTTCCCGGCACCGATCATGCAGGTATTGCGACCCAGATAAAGGTCGAAGAGGAGCTGCGCGTTAAGGAAGGCCTTACGCGCTACGACCTCGGCCGCGAGAAGTTCCTTGACCGCGTTTGGGAATGGAAGAACAAATACGGCGACCGCATCGTTGAGCAGCAGAAGGTGCTCGGCGCATCCTGCGATTGGGACAGAAGCGCGTTCACGATGGACGAGACACGCGCAAAGAGCGTGCGCGAAACATTCTGCGAGCTGTACGAAAAGGGACTTATCTATAAGGGCAGCCGCATCATCAACTGGTGCCCCAAGTGCCGCACGGCGCTTTCCGACGCCGAGGTCGAGTACAAGGATATGCCCGGCTCCTTCTGGCACATAAGATACCCCATCGAGGATTCTGACGAGGAGTTCATCATCGCGACCACACGTCCCGAGACCATGCTCGGCGACTCCGGCGTTGCCGTTCACCCCGATGACGAGCGCTATAAGCACCTTGTCGGCAAGAACGCCATCCTGCCGCTGGTGGGAAGAAAGCTCCCCATCGTTGCCGACGAGTATGTTGAGCTCGGCTTCGGCACGGGCGCTGTCAAAATGACGCCCTGCCATGACCCGAACGACTATGAGGTCGGCCTCAGACATGATCTCGAGCAGATACTCTGCATCGACGAGGACGCGAAAATAATAAACGGCGGAAAGTATAACGGCATGGATCGCTACGAGGCGCGCAAGGCCATCGTAGCCGACCTCGAGGAGCAGGGCTATCTCGTTAAGGTCGAGCCGTATAACCACAACGTCGGCTGCTGCTACCGCTGCGGCACCGTCGTCGAGCCGCTCACAAGCCCCCAGTGGTTTGTCAAGATGAAGCCTCTGGCCGAGGCGGCGATCGAGGTCGTTAAGGACGGAAGAATAAAATTCGTCCCCGAGCGCTTTACAAAGACCTATATGAACTGGATGGAAAATGTCCACGACTGGTGCATCTCCCGTCAACTCTGGTGGGGGCACAGAATACCGGCATGGTACTGCGACGATTGCGGCAAGATAACCGTGTCTCGCACCGATCCCTGTGAGTGTGAACATTGCCACAGCAAGAATATCCATCAGGAAGAGGACGTTCTCGATACATGGTTCAGCTCCGCACTCTGGCCGTTCTCGACCATGGGCTGGCCGGACAAGACCCCCGAGCTTGACTACTGGTATCCGACCTCGGTCATGGTAACGGGTTATGATATCATCTTCTTCTGGGTCGCGCGAATGATCTTCTCCGGCATGGAGCAGATGAAAAAGGAGCCGTTCCACACAGTGTTCATCCACGGCCTTGTACGCGACAGTCAGGGCAGAAAAATGTCCAAGAGCCTCGGCAACGGCATTGATCCTCTGGAGATGGCCGAAAAGTACGGCGCGGACGCGCTGCGCTTTAACCTCATAACCGGCAACAGCCCCGGCAACGACATGCGCTTCTACGTTGAAAAGTGCGAGGCGATGCGCAACTTCTGCAATAAGATATGGAACGCATCGCGCTTTGTCATGATGAACCTCACCGTTGAGGATAATCATCTGCCCGAGACGCTTGAGACCGAGGATAATTGGATCCTCTCCAAGCTCAACCGCGTCGTCAAAGAGGTCTGCGATAATATGGACAGCTTTGAGCTGGGCGTTGCGGCAGGCAAGATATACGATTTCATCTGGGATGATTACTGCGACTGGTACATTGAGCTGACAAAGCCGCGCCTGAACGGCGATGACGAGGCGGCAAAGGAGAGCGCCCAGCGCGTGCTTCTGTATGTCCTTGTTGAGATACTCAAGCTCCTGCACCCGTTCATGCCGTTTATCACCGAGGAAATATGGCAGGCGCTGCCGCACGAGGGCGACGCACTTATGATGCAGTCTTACCCCGAGTACAGCGAAAAGCTCAACTTCCCCGAGGATGAGGCAAACTTCGGTATGGTTATGGATGCCATCAAGGCCGTCCGCGCGCGCAGATCCGAAATGAACGTTCCCCCGTCCAGAAAGAGCCACCTTATCATCGTCACCGACAAGGCAAAGGCATTCACCGACGGCGAGAAGTTTATCTGCAAGCTGGCCTATGCCTCCGGCGTTGAGGTCAGAGCGGAGCTTCCCGAGAGCGCCGACGGTATGGTGTCCGTCATAACCGATAACGCGCGCATGTTCATGCCCATGGCAGAGCTCGTTGATCTTGAAAAAGAGCGCGCTCGCATGGAAAAAGAGCTTGCAAACGCCAAAAAGCAGCTCGACGGGCAGAACGCAAAGCTTGCAAACGAAAACTTCGTTTCCCGCGCGCCGGAAAAGGTCGTTAACGCTGAGCGCGAAAAGAAGGCAAAGCTCGAGGCGCTCATCGAAAATCTTGAGGAAAGCCTCAAAAATCTCGGATAAGCCCGACCGTTTTTTGCAAAATCCGCATATATAAACATTTAAACTGATGCTGAGCATAGCTCGGCATCAGTTTTTTTATATTTTTATTGCATTGGAGTGAGGAAAAATGAAGATCGCATCGGAATATTCCGACGGCAGGCTAACGGTGTTTTTGGCAGGCGAGCTTGACCATCACGGCGCAAAAACGGCTGTTGACGGCATTGCCGACAGCATTGACAGATATCTTCCGCGCGACCTCGTGCTCGACTTGACGCAGCTTGGCTTCATGGACTCGTCCGGCATTGCGGTCATAGTACGGAGCTATAAGAAAATGCGCAGCGCCGGGGGTCGGATGTACATTGAAAATCCCCAGAAACAGCCGCTTAAAGTTCTCGATGCCTCGGGCATCGACAGAATGATACCGATCGCCGCAAAAAGGGAGGTAACGACATGACGGTGACAAACTACATAAAGCTTGAATTTCCAAGCTTCAGCTCAAACGAGAGCTTTGCGCGCGCAGCCGCTGCCGGCTTTGCCGCGCAGCTCGACCCGACGCTCGACGAGCTGGGCGATATCAAGACCTCGGTCAGCGAGGCGGTAACAAACTGCATCGTCCACGCATATCCCGACAGCATAGGGACTATAAGCATGAGACTTCGCATCCTCGACGGGGAAAAGCTCGAGATAGTTATCCGCGATAAGGGGCGCGGCATAGCCGATCTTCAGCAGGCGATGCTGCCGATGTACACCACCGGCGGCGAGGAGCGCAGCGGTATGGGCTTTACCATTATGGAAAGCTTCATGGACAAGCTGAAGGTCAAAAGTACGCCGGGCAAGGGCACTACGGTAACGATGCTGCGAACTATCCGCCAGCGCAGAGGCTTTAGATGACCGAGTGTATGCTCAACGATCTGTGCCTTGCGAAGAAGGGGGACAAGGCGGCGTCCGAGCGGCTCGTTGAGGATAATTCGGGGCTTATCTGGAGCGTTGCGCGGCGCTTTTTCGGCCGCGGCGTTGAGCCGGACGATCTGTATCAGCTCGGCTGCCTCGGCTTCCTTAAAGCCGTTGCGGGCTTCGATCCCGGGTTCGGAACGCAGTTTTCGACCTATGCCGTGCCGAAGATAGCAGGCGAGATACGCAGGTTTCTGCGTGATGACGGAACAGTGAAGGTCAGCCGGGGGATCAAAGAGCGTGCGCTTCATATAAAAAACGCGCGGTGCGCGCTTGAGCAGCGCCTCGGCCGTGTGCCGCTGATCTCTGAACTTGCGGCCGAAACCGGGCTGACACCCGAGGACATCGCTTTTGCAGAAACGGCGGCAAATCCGGCCGAAAGCCTGCAGCGCGAGACGGGCGAAGACGGCTTCACGCTTGAGCACGTTCTGTGCGACACCGAGGGCGAGGAGCGCATGATCGAGCATGTAGCGCTGCGCTGCGCCATTGAGGAGCTTCCCGAGAAGGAGCGGAAGACCCTGTATCTGCGCTATTATCACGGCTTTACTCAGGAAAAAACGGCCAAGGTGCTGGGAGTGTCGCAGGTCCAGATATCGCGCCTTGAGCGCAAAGCGATAGCACAGCTTCGCGAAATGCTGTCGTGACTGAATGCTTACACGCAATTTGAGCGTGTGAGCATTTTTCTTTGCTTTGAAATAATGCATTCTGCCAAAAACTTATTAAGAATTTATTAAATAATGTAAGAACACTTGAAAAACGCAAAGACTGCGTTAAAATATCATGGTGTTTTGTTGGAGTTTTATTGGAGCTTTGCAGAATGTGAGGTGTACATATGGAAAAAAGAAAGAGAAGCCTTGCGATCGATATTCTTAACGGCCCAATGTGGGATAAAATATTGCGTTATGCGCTGCCTGTTGCCGCCACCGGCATACTCGGGCAGCTGTTTAATGCCTCGGATATAGCTATCGTCGGTAATTTTGCCGAGGGCGATACGGTCGCGGCGGTCGCAGCCGTCGGCGCAAACGGACCGGTCATCGGCCTGCTGCTTAATATCTTCATCGGCATCGCTCTGGGCGCAAACGTCGTCATAGCAAATGCCATCGGCAGAGGAGATAAGGAAACGGTATCGCGCGCCGTACATACATCGATTGTAGCCGCCGTATTGGGCGGCATTATTGTCGGCCTGCTCGGGCAGCTTGTCGCCGAGCCGGTGCTGTCAATGCTCCAGGTGCCGGAGGATGTTTTCCCACTTGCGCTTAAATATATGCGCATTTATCTTCTCGGCCTGCCGGTAATTTTCCTTTATAACTTTGAAGCGGCCATATTCCGCAGCGCAGGCGATACGAAAACGCCGCTTGTGGCGCTTGCCCTGTCCGGCGTTCTGAATGTAATACTCAACCTGTTTTTCGTCGTAGTTCTGAACAAAACGGTTGACGGCGTTGCGATAGCGACGGTGCTTGCAAATGTCGTAAGCTCCGTTGTTCTTCTGCGCAGGCTTTTAAGAAGCGAGCTTTTTATCCATGTTGAGTTTAAGAATCTGCGCATCGACTGGAAAATACTCTGGCGCATACTCAAGATCGGCGTTCCGGCAGGAATACAGGGAGCTGTGTTCTCGCTTTCAAATATCGTAGTCCAGTCTGCGATAAACAGCCTCGGCAAGGTGACGATGGCGGCGTCCTCGGCTGCGTTCAATGTTGAGATCATGGCGTATTATATCCTCAACTCCTTCGGACAGGCCTGCACTACCTTCGTCGGCCAGAACTACGGCGCCGGTCAGATAGACCGCTGCCGCAAGGCGCTCAAGCTCTGCCTTATAGAAAGCGTCATAGCAACGGCGTGTGCAGTCGCAATAGCTCTTGCCTCCGGTAAATACCTTATCGCGCTGTTCAATAACGATCCCGAGGTCATCCGCCTCGGCATGGTAAGATTGAAATTCATTTTTATGTCTTATATTTTCTCAACGATCTACGACTGCATGTCCGGCTACATGCGCGGCTTCGGCATTTCGCTGACTCCTGCGCTGCTTACGATATTCGGCGTGTGCGGAACGAGAATAATATGGATTTACATGGTGTTCCCCATGTCGCAGACCTTTGAAACGATCATGCAGGTGTATCCCATTAGCCTTGCGATAAACATGGTTCTCATTCTCTGCGCGCTTATTATAACGCGTCCGTCAAAGCGCTATGACCATGTGGTTCTTGACTCTTGAAAGAGTCGGTCGAACGTGGTAAAATAACACGCTATGAATAATGATTTTAACAAAAGATATCTCGAAGCGAGAAGAAAAGTAATAGAGACCGATTTTGCCGGGCTTAATCCCATGCAGAGAAAGGCTGTCATGGCGACTGAGGGCGCGCTGCTCATCCTTGCGGGCGCAGGCAGCGGCAAAACGACGGTGCTCATAAACAGAATTGCAAATCTCATGCGTTACGGCAAAGCCGGCGACTGCGAGGAGATACCCGAAAATGCAGGCATTGAGGATATCGACGCAATGGCGCGGCTTGACGATGAGGCAAGGCGCACCGCGGCCTTTGAGCCTGTCGAGCCGTGGCGCATCCTCGCAATAACGTTTACGAATAAGGCCGCCGACGAGCTGAAAACAAGGCTTTCAAAAATGCTCGGCGAGGCCGGAGCCGACGTGTGGGCGTCCACCTTCCACTCGGCCTGCGTGCGCATACTGCGCCGCGACGCAGACCGCCTAGGCTTTACGTCGAGCTTCACTATCTATGACAGCTCCGACAGTCAGAGCCTTATAAAGCACATTCTGCGCGATTTTGACCTTGACGATAAAAAATATCCGCCGCGCATGCTCCTTTCGGAGATAAGCCGCGCAAAGGACGATTGCTACTCGCCCGAGCAGTACTATGCCCGAGCCAAGGCGACCGGCGACGCGCGCAGAGTAAAGATAGCGGAGATCTATGCCGAATACTCTCGCCGCGCGTTCGCAGCCGGCGCAATGGATTTCGACGATCTTATTTACTACACCGTGAAGCTTCTCAATGAAAACGAGGACGTGTGCCAATATTGGCAGAAGCGGTTTAAGTACATACTCATCGACGAGTATCAGGATACAAACAAGCTCCAGTATATGCTCGCGTCAAAGCTTGCCGAGGGCTGGGGCAATATCTGTGTCGTCGGCGATGATGACCAGAGTATTTACAAGTTCCGCGGCGCAACGATCGAGAACATACTTTCGTTCGAGGACGAATATAAGGGCTGCCGAGTCATCCGCCTTGAACAGAACTACCGCAGCACGGGACATATCCTCGGCGCGGCAAACGCCGTTATCAAAAACAACCTCGGCCGTAAGGGCAAGGAGCTGTGGACAAAGGGCGATATGGGCGAAAAGCCCGAGCTTTATGTTGCCGATAACGAGCACGATGAGGCGCGCTTTGTTGCGTCCCAGATCCTCGGACTGTACGGCAAGGGCGCATCCTGGGGCGATAACGCGGTGCTTTACCGCATGAACGCGCAGTCGCACCAGATAGAGCAGGCGTTCAAGCGCAACGGCATTCCGTATAAAATTTTCGGCGGCACGGGCTTCTTCGACCGCGCCGAGATAAAGGACATGCTTGCATATCTGTGCGTCATAGCCTCGCCGGACGACGATCTGCGCCTTGGCAGGATAATAAACAATCCGCCGCGCGGCATTGGAGCGAAAAGCATAGAGACCGCCGCAGCAATAGCGCATGAAAATAACTGCTCGCTGTTTTCCGTCATCAGTAAAGCGGATCTATACCCGGATCTGAGCCGCGCTGCACCGCGAATGCTGCTGTTTGCAGGGATGATAAACGAGCTTATAGCGCAAAAGGACGAGCTTGCGCCGGACCTTCTGTACGATCAGCTTGTTGAGCGCACCGGATATCTGCGCATGCTTGAGGAAAAGCACACCGTTGAGGATGATGCGCGCGCTCAGAACATAAAAGAACTTAAATCGAGCATCATTAACTATAAAGGTGAGACGGATAATCCCACTCTCGAAGGCTACCTTGCCGACGTTGCCCTGTATACAGATATGGACAACTACGATGACAGCGCCGACTGCGTAGTTATGATGACCATGCATTCGGCAAAGGGACTGGAATTCCCGAACGTCTTTGTCGTCGGCTGTGAGGAGGGCATTTTCCCCGGCATAAAAGCCATCGGTGAAGCCGATGAGATGGAGGAAGAGCGCAGACTTTGCTATGTTGCGATAACGCGCGCAAAAAAGCGCCTGTTCCTGTCCTGCGCACGGCAGAGAATGCTCTTTGGCCGCACAACGGCAAACCGCGTTTCTCGCTTTATCGACGAGATACCCGAGGAGCATCTTGAAAAGCGCAATATCCCCAGAGGCTACGGATATTCTGAAAAATCGCAGGTGCAAAAGGAGTTTGCTTTCCGCGCTCCGTCGCAGCAGAGCCTCAAAAAGCCCGTTGCGCCGCCGTCCGCGCCAAAGCCCAAGGCGGCCGAAAAACCGCAGTTTTCCGTCGGCGACAGGGTGCGCCATAAAGCCTTCGGTGATGGCAAGCTCGTGAAAATGACGCCTATGGGAAATGATTATCTGATAGAAATTGAATTTGACAGCGGCACGGTGAAAAAACTCATGCTCCGCGCTGCCGCATTGCATATGGTGAAAATATAAATAATGAAAAACCAGAACAAAGCAGCTATCGGGCGCATCTGCCTCATATGCACGACGCTTATATGGGGCAGCTCATTTGTTATTTTAAAGAATGCGCTTGACAGTATCACGCCGATGTGGGTGCTTGCTATCCGCTTCGGCGGCGCAGCAATAATGATGTTTATCGCCTGCCTGCCGCGCATAAAAAAGATAGATAAGCAGTACATCAAGGGCGGAGCTTTAATGGGTATATGCCTTTCGGCGGCATATATCGTGCAGACCTACGGCCTTGTGTATACGACTCCGGGAAAAAACGCCTTTCTCACTGCAACATATTGCATCCTTGTTCCGTTCCTTTATTGGGCGATAGTGCATAAAAAGCCGGACAGATATAATGTGATCGCAGCCTTCGTGTGCCTTGTCGGCATGGGCTTTGTGTGCCTTAACGATGACCTGAGCGTTAATATCGGCGATATTCTCACGATCTGCTGCGGCCTGTTTTACGGCCTGCATATTATCGTAACGGCGCGCTCTGTCGAAGATCGCGACCCGCTTATTCTGACGATGCTCCAGTTTGCAACGGGCGCTGTTATCTGCCTTGTCGGAGCTGCGATTTTCGAGCCTGCACCGCATGATCTGTCATCGGGAACATGGCTGAGCATTGCCTATATGACCTTTATCTGCACGGGACTGTGCTTTTTCCTTCAGACCATCGGCCAGAAGTACACGCCGCCGGCGCAGGCCGCCGTTATACTGACGCTTGAGTCCGTGTTCGGAACGGCAATATCCGTCATCCTCGGCGAAGAGGTGCTCACATTCAATATCGCTCTCGGCTTCTGCCTGATATTTATTGCAATAATCACGAGTGAAACAAAGCTCAAATTCCTTCAAAAGCCGCACTCGTGACAAAAATTAATAACATTTTTAAAGCGCAGGCTCAGATGAGCTTGCGCTTTTTGCCGTTTTGATGCAATATTAAATTATCCTGCACACGGTAGGTGATGATAATGATAAAAATTCTCATTGTTGAAGACGAAAAACCGATATCCGACCTTATCAGGCTGAGCCTCGGCAAATCGGGCTATGACTGCGACTGCGCCTATGACGGCATGAGCGCGGCTGATATGCTCGATGAAAATATTTACGACCTTGTGCTGCTTGATATCATGCTGCCCGAGGTGGACGGCTTTGAGCTTTTGGAATATATAAAGCCGCTGTGCATACCGGTCATATTCATAACGGCCAAGGGCTCTGTTAACGATCGTGTGCGCGGACTGCGCATGGGTGCGGAGGACTATATCGTAAAGCCGTTTGAGGTGCTTGAGCTTCAGGCGCGCGTTGATGTTGTCCTTCGCCGGTATAACAAAACAGAAAGCGTTATCAGCATCGGAGACCTTACGATAGATACCGACGCAATGCAGGTGATCCGCTCGGGCGAAGCAGTGCCGCTCACGCGCAAGGAGTATGATCTTCTGCTGCTTTTTGCGCGCAATCCCGGCACGGCGATGTATCGCGAGACCATATACGAGCGCGTGTGGGGCGGAGACTATATATGCGGATCAAAAACAGTTGATATCCACGTTCAGCGTATGCGCAAAAAGGTCGGCTGGGAGCACAAGCTTGTGGCCGTAAACAAGGTCGGCTACCGTCTGGAGGTTTAGAATGAAATTTCGGCTCAAGATCATGCTGTGCATGATATGGCTGCTGTCGCTTGCCTTCGGCATCGGCGGAAGCGTTATGATATGGGGCTCGTTCAGCTCGGCTCTTGCGCAGGAAAAGCAGACCGCCGAGGACTCGTATCGCTTCCTTGTGCGCACGATCGAGATGGTAAACAGCATAAACACGCTGCCCAACACCTCGGATATTGCCGGAGTTTTAAAGAAGATGGACGGCATGGGCATAACAAACTTTTCGGCGATAAGGCTTCTATCCGGCGGCGTGACTGAATACACGTCGGGAAACACCGAGCTTTCGTCGGACTATACCGAAAGCGGCATCGTGATCGAAACGGCGCCGGACGGAGCACATTATTATAAGCTCAGCGGCACTGTCGGCACCGAGGCCGACACGCTCGCGTTCATCGCCTTTTACGACATTTCATCGGTTTTCGCGATGCGCGACGGGCAATTTAAAACGTATGCCGTCGTGTTTGCGGCGACCATTGCCGTGTGCGCCGTGCTGTCGTATTTCATCTCGCTGTGGCTGACAAAGCCGCTGGATAAGCTCACAAAGGCGACAAAAAAGCTCGCCGAGGGCGAGCTGTCGTACAGAGCCGATATCCGCACCGGCGATGAGATAGGCCAGCTATCGGAAAGCTTTGACACTATGGCACAGAAGCTTGAGGAGAATGTCGAACAGCTTCAGGACGCAATGCACCGCCAGGAGGAGTTTATGGGCAGCTTTGCACACGAGATGAAAACGCCCATGACCTCGATAATCGGATACGCAGACCTCATGCGCACGCAGACACTCAACCCAGAGGAGCAGACGGCTGCCGTAAACTATATTTTTTCCGAGGGCAAGCGGCTCGAGAGCCTGTCGCTCAAGCTTCTGGAGATAATCGTTTTGAAAAACACCGAGATCGAGCTTAAAAGCGCTTCACCCGCTCAGCTCATTTCGCAGACGGCCGATTATCTGCGGCCGGTGTATGCAAAGAACGATATCGGCATCGAGTGCAGCGGCGACGAGGGAGAGTGTCTGCTTGAGCCGGAGCTTGTCAAATCACTGCTGATGAATCTTATTGACAACGCCCGTAAGGCGCTCGGTCACGGCGGACTTATACGCATATCGTCGCAGCTGACCGACACGGGCTGCATCATCCGCGTGCGCGATAACGGCCCCGGTATACCGCCAGAAGCCATAGCGCACCTGACAGAGGCCTTTTACAGGGTCGATAAGTCGCGCTCGCGTGCTCAGGGCGGAGCGGGACTCGGGCTTGCGCTTTGCAGCGATATTGCCCGGCTCCACAACGGAAGCATTGAGTTTGAAAGCAGCAGGGAGACCGGAACATGCGTGACGGTGCACTTAAACGGAGGTGCAAAATGAGGAAAAATGCAGCCGTGGCGGCTCTTTTATTGCTTGCCGTGTGCATAGGACTCGGGATTCCGCTCGGTGCATCGGCCGTTCAGGACAGGGTGATTTTGAATAAAAGCGAGAGTATTCCCGATGCCGATGCAACTTTGGGGCTGAACACTCGCGGCAGCGTGAGCCTTGCGCAGAAGTATTGGCTCATGAGCACTCAGCGGCTCAGCGTTACGGAGCTTTCGGATGGCAGGTACATGACATCTGAGCAGGCCGGCGAAAAGGCGCTCGAATATATTGAAATTTTGAATAAATACGATGTAAACCGCGTCGGAACGATGAACGACGGCGAGTACTATATTGCCTATCAGACGCCGCAGCTTATGATGTCCGAAGCTAACAGCCGCGCTCCGTCGCTGATTGCATGGAGCGTTTGCGTAAGTGACAGGGCAGGGAGCATGAATTTCCTAATAGACGACGAAACGGGGGCGCTGCTGTCGCTTTTGTATATTGACCGCGACCGCACGGGCTGGGAGACAGGTACAAAAACGGAGATCGATGCGAACAAGCTGTCGGACATCGTGAGTCAATTTGCGCAAATGTACGGTGCCGAAGTACTCGAAATTTGGGAGAACACAAATGACAACGAGTCAAACTTCAACGAATTCGGCATAGATCTGATGTTTCCCGGAGGACTGGATACTACGGCGTTTGCAGAAAACTCCGAGGCTGAGCAGAATGCGGTCAACTCGCTTACGCTGCGCGTAAACAGCATGGCGTACACATTCAACGACGGAGGAATATTATGAAGAAAAGAAAGAGCCGCGCGCTGACGGCGATTGCCGTCTTAGTCGTTCTTGCCGCAATTGCTGCGGCGGCAATGAAGCTAGGCCTGTTCGAGCGAAAAAACACCGTGCGCGATGAACCTGTGCCGGATTGGGTGGATGTTCAGCTCATTGATATTGACGGAGCCTCGCGCCGCGGCGTGAAGCTTGAAGAGATAAACGACATCGTTGTCCACTATGTCGGAAATCCCGGCACTACCGCGCAGCAGAACCGAAACTATTTCAATAACCCCGACAGCGAGGTCAGCTCGCATTTTGTCATAGGGCTCGACGGCGAGGTGATACAGTGCGTCCCGCTCGACGAGAAATCATCGGCAACGAGCGAGCGCAACCGCGATACGATATCCATAGAGGTCTGCCACCCGGACGAGAGCGGCAAATTTAACGATTCAACATATCGGTCGCTTGTCAGACTGACGGCGTGGCTGTGCGATACATACGGATTGTCCGCAGAGCATGTGATACGCCATTATGACACCTGCGGCAAGGAATGCCCACTGTACTTTGTCCGTCACGAGGATGCATGGGAGCAGTTCAAAGCCGACGTTGATTCGGCAATGTGATAAGGAAAAGCCACGCAGAATTTCTGCGTGGCTTTTGGTATTCAGAGAGATGCGTTATGCGCCTATTTTCTTTTCGCTGTCTTTTGCAAGCTTCTTCTGGAGCCAATCCTTACCGTTTACAAAGCGCTCAACGATAAAGGATGCAACATAGTCGCCGGCTGCGTTTACCATTGTTGCAGGGGGATCGACGAGGTTGCCGATAGCCAGCGCGATGGGGAAGGCGACCGCAAGCTGATCGGGGAAGAACAGGGTGCACAGAACAAGCTCGCCTGTGCCGCCGCCGCCGGGAATGCCGCTCATTGCAACGGAGGAGAACACCGCAACGATAATTGCCAATATCGCCTGGCCGGTGCCGAAGTCCATTCCGAATATGCCGAACAGGAATGCGACCTTTATAATCGCGCTCATTGCCGAGCCGTCCATGTGCATAGTTGCGCCGAGAGGAACGACGATGTTCGAAACCTCCTTCGAGATACCGGTCTCTTCGGAGACCTCAAGGTTCGTGGGAATGGTTGCAACGGAAGAGCAGGTGCCGAAGGCGACGGCTGCAGGGCGGAACAGATGCTTCCACATGGCCTTCACGCCGCCCTTGCCGCCGCCGAAGCGAGCATAGATCGGGAAGAAGATGAACATGTATGCAAAGCACAGAACGTAGTAGATGATAAGCGTGCGGCTGTAGTCTCCGATGAGGTCGGGACCGTAAGTAGCAACAAGATAGGCAAAGAAGCCAAAGAAGCCGATGGGTGCATAATAGGTGATGATCTTCACGACATTCATGAGAATGGCCGTGAGGTTATCAAGGAATTTTGCTACCATGCTCTCCTTGCCGCCGGTCATCTGAATGCCGAAGCCGAAGAAGGTCGCGGCAATGATGAGAGGAAGGATAGCCTTGCGGCTCCACAGCTCGCCGAAGTCGGGCTTGGTGAAGAAGTTTATGATCATGTCGGTCACGCTCAGCGTTGAGCTGACTTCACCCTCGACTATGGTATAGTCGCCGGTGACAACGGGGCACAGACGTACGATGACGTACATGATAACGGCCGCAATTGCAGCGGTGACGAAGAATGTGCCGACAGTCAGACCCATGACCTTGCCTGCGCGCTTTGCGCTGGACATGTTTGCGATAGCCGATGCTATCGAACAAAACACCATGGGGACGACGACGCAGAACATGAGGTTTATGAAAACCGTGCCGATAGGTTCGAGAACGGTCGCGCCCTTGTCGATGATCTCGCCCGATGCGTCCTTGACGACGGGGTTGAGCGCACCGACGATACAGCCGCCGACGATACCGGCGAGCATGAATACTATAAAACCGTAGGTTTTAAAGAAAGATTTCTTCTTTGCCATGATTGCACTCCTTAAAAGTTTTTCTGTGAAAATTATATTCGCATGTATTTGCAAAGTAAATTGACGATAGTGCTTGAAACATTGCAAATAATGCTATATAATCCTTTGTGAGAACATTTTGGGAGCATTGTGATGACAAAACGGTATAAATACAGCAATGACGGCTATCTGAACGAGAATTTCAGACTTTTTCACTTAAAGGACAGCTCCGGGCAGGAAAAGGATTTCCATTTTCACGAGTTTGATAAGATCGTCATCCTCATATCCGGCAAGGTCGATTACACCGTTGAGGGCACAGCATATAAGCTTGAGCCGTGGGATATCCTGCTCGTGCGCCATCATATGATCCATAAGGCGGCGATCGACCTTTCGGTACCGTATGAGAGGATAATAATATATCTCGATTCTGCTTATGTTGAGCGATTTGCGCCGAACGCAGGACTGATGGACTGCTTTGCCTCGGCCGAAAAGCGCGGCTATTGCCTCATGCGCCCGGATGAAGGAAGCGTCGGCATGCTGAAGGATGCACTCAAGCGGCTTGAGGATACTCAGAACGATGAGCTTTTCGGCGCGCAGTTTCTGCGCGGCACCATGCTCGTGCAGCTTCTGGTTTTGCTAAACCGCATTATGCTCAGTGATAAAAGCCATGAGGATGTTTCGGCGGATTCGGGAGGTAAGATAGCCCCGGCGCTGTCTTATATAAACGAGAACCTGACAAACGAGCTTAATATTGACGATATGGCGGCGCTGTGCTATTTGAGCCGCTATCACTTCATGCGCCTTTTCAAGGCTCAGACAGGCTGCACGGTGCACAATTACATACGGCAAAAGCGACTTGTGCTGGCTGCGCGGCTCATCCGCGAGGGGATGAGCGCCTCGGCGGCCGCTGCCGAATGCGGCTTTGTTGATTACTCGGCGTTCCACAGAGCCTTCACCAAGACGTTTCGCGTAAGCCCCGGCAGGATCAAAAAACAGTGATACGACAATGTTATGTAAACCGCAGGCAAATGCCTGCGGTCAGCTTATGCCTGCGGTGCGGAAAACTTCTGCTTTACCTGATCTATACGCTGCTGCTGGGCCTGCTCGGAGGAATACCAGCCATGACTTGACATCTCTTTATAAATGCTGTCCTGCATGCTCAGACTGTTGCCAAGTGCGGTGCAGAAGGTCTGATGAACATTGTCGGTGCTTGATTCTATCGCACCGTGCATGAAAAGGTCACACACGCCCTTAGTGGTTAGAAGCAGGTTCTCCATTATATCTCGATCGTTCATATTTTGTCCTCCTCAGACTAGATTGAAAAACTTCGTGAAAAGCTTTTGGTTTTCGTTTATAAGCTGCTGAGCCTGACGTTTCAGCTGAGGATCGGTCAGCTGGTTTGCCGCGAGACTGCACTGCGTCATAAGAAATTTCGTGTGACCGAGCGCGTCTTCAATATACAATAATTCTTTAGGTGTCATTTATTGAACCTCCAAATAAAAATGTTCGTTATTATTATCTGCGAAGTGAGCGTACTTATTCTAAAAGAAAAAATTTTACCGAATTGACACTTTCACGGCCCTGTGAGTCTTGAAATTGACAAACACTTGTGCTATTCTATATACAAATTAAAAAAACAATACAGGGGGTATAGTTTTATGTTCAGCGCAATAGTTTACAAATCGACGACCGGTTCCTGCAAAAAATACGCAGATCTTCTCTCGGCACGCCTGCATATTCCGGCATTCCCTCTCGGCAAAGAGTATATTCCTGCCGATACGAAGATAATTTATGTCGGCTGGCTGTTTGCAGGCAAGATCATGGGCTATGACAAGGCTGCAAAGAAGTATGATATCGGCGCCGTCGTCCAGGTCGGCATGAGCCCCGTTTCCGCAAAGAGCGAGGAAGTTTGCCGCGAGAAAAACGCGGTATGCGCGGATGTTCCCGTATTTACGCGCCAGGGTGCATTCAATATCAATAAGCTTCCGCCGCACTTCAGATTTATAATGAAGATAAAGAACAAAGAGATAGCGGCTCGCTTCGAGGGCAAGGAAAACCTCAGCGATGCGCAGAAGGCTACTTACAAAATGGCGTCCACAGGCGTCGGCGAGCCGCCCTGCTGGTGCGTTGACGATATCGTCAAATGGTGCGCCGAGCACTGATACTGTATTTCATTTATTGGGAGGGTGCGAGCCTGACCTATTATTGAGATAGCCGCTATGCACGCTTGCGGCGCTCTTCGGATCGTGATACGACGAAGCCCACATCGGAGTATCTGCTTCCCGATCCCGGGGAAACCGCAAAATATGCCTGGCAAAGTCAGTTTCGGAATTGATGCGGGGGGACTGACGCAGACTGTCCGCGGCGTCATCTGCGAAACTCAATAGCGAGCACCGAAGGCACTGAGCAGGGAGGAATTGAGCACTCCGCCCGGCAAAATACTTTCGGCGCAAGAGGAAAATAAAGCGAGAGTCGGTTGACGCTCGCTTTATTTTTGCTTATAATTGCCGTGAGATAAAAATATGGAGAACGACATGAGAAATATAGACGCAAAAGTGATCGAAGACACCGTCGCGAGGCTGTGCATCGAGGCAAACCTCCGGCTTCCGCCCGACGTTATAAACGCAATAGAAAGGGCCGAAAAGGCAGAGCCGTGGGACGGAGCCAAGCGCATCCTCTCGCTGCTTGGCGACAATGTGCGAATAGCATCCGAAAAAACGCTGCCGGTCTGCCAGGATACCGGCATGGCCTGCGTGTTCGTTGAGCTGGGGCAGGACGTACACATTGAGGGCGATTTTGAACAGGCCGTCAATAACGGCGTGCGCCGCGGTTACGGTGAGGGCTATCTGCGCAAAAGCGTCGTATGCGATCCGCTGCGCAGGGTAAATACCGGCGATAACACCCCTGCGCTTGTGACAGTTAAGCTCACGCGCGGCGATAAAATGCGCATAACCGTCATGCCCAAGGGCTTCGGAAGCGAGAATATGAGCGCGCTTAAAATGCTCAAGCCTGCCGACGGCGTTGAGGGTGTGAGGAATTTCGTGCTTGATACCGTTGAGAAAGCCGGAGCAAACCCGTGCCCTCCGATAATCGTCGGCGTCGGCATCGGCGGCAGCTTTGATAAGGCGGCCTGCCTTGCAAAGCATGCGCTGCTGCGCCCGGTCAATGAGCCGAACCCCGACGAATACTATGCCGCGCTCGAGCGTGAGCTGTTGGATAAAATAAAAGCCCTCGGCATAGGGCCGCAGGGCTTTGGAGGAAAAACAACGGCGCTTGCGGTGCTGATAGAAGCAATGCCGACCCACGTTGCCGGGCTTCCGGTGGCGGTTAATATAAGCTGCCACGCGACGCGGCGTGCAAGCGCAAGTCTGTGAGGTGCATGATGGAGTACAAAATAAGCGTTCCGGCCTCGGAGGAGGAACTGAAAAAGCTCCGCGCCGGCGACAGCGTGCTGCTGTCGGGCACTGTGTACACCGCGCGCGACGCGGCTCACAAGCGCATATGCGAGTGCTTTGATAACGGCGAAGCCGCTCCGTTTGAGTTAAACGGCAGCGCGATATACTATGTCGGCCCGACCCCGGAGCATGACGGCTGCTGCATAGGCTCGGCAGGGCCGACGACCTCCGGAAGAATGGACGCATACTCGCCGCGCCTGTTGGACGCCGGGCTTAAGATAATGATAGGCAAAGGCAACCGCAGCGATGCGGTGGTAAAATCAATGATCAAAAACGGTGCCGTGTATCTTGCGGCTATCGGCGGAGCCGGAGCGCTTATGGCAGCGTCCATCGAGCAGGCCGAGCTTGTGTGCTGGGCAGATCTCGGGTGCGAGGCTGTGCGCAGACTCACGGTTAAGGATATGCCGCTTACCGTCGCGATCGACAGTCAGGGCAATGATTTGTATAAGCTTGGAAGAGAGCAGTATTTAAAAGAGGTAGAAAAATAATGGACTACGCAAAGAAATCGCTTGAATTGCACTATGAACTCAAGGGCAAGATCGAGGTCGCCTCGCGTACGAAGGCAAATGATCGCCAGTCGCTCAGCCTTGCATACACCCCCGGCGTCGCCGCGCCCTGCCTTGAGATACAAAAGGATGTAAACAAAAGCTATGAGCTTACCCGTCGCTGGAACACCGTTGCCGTTGTCACCGACGGAACGGCAGTGCTCGGCCTCGGCGATATAGGCCCCGAGGCCGGAATGCCGGTCATGGAGGGAAAGTGCCTGCTGTTCAAGGAATTCGGCGGCGTTGACGCCATTCCTCTGTGCATCCGCAGCAAGGATGTTGACGAGATCGTAAACACCGTCGCGCTGCTTGCAGGCTCGTTCGGCGGCGTGAACCTTGAGGATATCTCCGCGCCGCGCTGCTTTGAGATAGAGCGCAAGCTCAAGGAGCGCTGCGATATTCCCGTTTTCCACGATGACCAGCACGGAACGGCGGTCATAATGCTGGCCGGACTTATGAACGCGCTGAAGGTCGTCGGCAAGCGTCTTGAGGATGTGAAGATCGTAACCTCCGGCGCAGGAGCTGCCGGAATAGCTATCATAAAGCTGCTTGTTTCCGTCGGCGCAGGAAACGTCGTCATGACCGACAGAACCGGCGCCATATATAACGGCCGCCCCGGCCTTAACCCTGCAAAGCAGGAGATAGCGGAAACGACAAATCATGCCTGTGAAAAGGGAAGTCTTGCCGACGTTATCAAGGGCGCGGACGTGTTCATCGGAGTATCCGCCCCCGGAGTCTTGACCTCCGATATGGTGCGGACTATGGCACACGACGCGATAGTGTTTGCCTGCGCAAACCCCACGCCGGAGATATTCCCCGATGAAGCAAAGCGCGCCGGCGCCGCAATTGTCAGCACGGGCCGCAGCGATTATCCCAACCAGATCAACAACGTCCTTGCGTTCCCCGGCATATTCCGCGGCGCGCTGGATGCCCGTGCATCTGATATAAACGACGAGATGAAGATCGCCGCTGCGCATGCTCTTGCAGGTATGGTAGGCGAGGATAAGCTCTCCTGCGATAATATCCTGCCGCAGGCATTTGACGAGGGCGTGGGCGAGACCGTTGCCGCCGCCGTCAAGGCCGCCGCGATAAAAAGCGGAGTCGCAAGAATATGAAAAAGCGTCTTTTCGGCGCGTCGGCAGGCATAATAGCCGTTATTCTTGTTTTCGGCCTTGTGTCGTTTCTGCTGACGCCCTACGCAAAGACCTATTCGGCAGAGCACGTTTCGCAGTCGAAAAAGCAGATAGCGCTCACTTTTGACGACGGCCCCGGCAAGCACACGCAGCAGCTTCTTGACGGACTGCGCGAGCGCAATGTGAAAGCCAGCTTCTTTCTTATGGGCAGCAAGGTCGAAAAGCGCCCGGAGATAGTCAAGACCATGCATGACGACGGCCACCTCATCGGCTGCCACACATGGTCGCACATAAGCTTTTTTGAGCACACCGATGAAGAGATAGCCGAGGAGATCGACCGCACGAATAAGCTTATAGAGAGCATAACGGGTGAGTATCCCAAGTTCCTTCGTCCGCCATACGGCTATTACACGGGTGCCATGCTCAATAAGATCGACAGTATTGCCATTCTATGGTCTGCCTCGCCGCGCGACTGGGTGCATATCGACGAGGAGTATATCTACAACTGGTTTCTCGACCATGCGCGCGACGGGGATATAATCCTCCTGCACGACACCAAGGACGCTACGGTCCCGGCAGTTTTGCGCGCGATCGACACGCTCACAGAGCAGGGCTTTGAATTTGTCCGCGTTGACGAGCTTTTGTGCCGCAACGGCGATAAGCTCGCCCCCGGCCTTGCGTATCGCTTCTGCCCGTACGACAGCAGAGCGTGGTATATTTAAAAAATCGTATATTATCCACAAATCTGAGAGCTAAAATTCTAAATATCTCATAATTTCTTATTGAATGTATGAGTGATAAAATATTAATGCAAAGTGCAGGAAATATATACGCATTATAAGGAGGGCAACATGAAAAAGGCGCTGATAGCAATGCTGCTGATGGCAATATTTCTTATAGGCGGCGGTGGACTCGTGAGCATGCTGTTCACCCATGCGCTTGGCGGCGGTGTTGAACAGAGCTACATTTATCCTATCTATGGCGCGATAATCGTGCTGACCGGAGTTATCGTTGGTGCGGCGCAGGTAATCGTGAATGAAATCAGGAACCAGAAGAACAAGGAAAACGAAGACAGAGAATAGTCCAAATTGGCTATTCTCTGTCTTTGTATTTTATCAAATTATTACCGTGAAGCAGCTGCCTGAGCCTGGAGCGGATTCAACGCTAACCGAGCCGCCGTGCAGCTCGGCAATTTCCTTTACGAGCGGAAGTCCGAGACCGCTGCCGGAGTTTTCACTCCGCGAAGCGTCGGCCTGCCAGAAGCGCTGCCATATCTTATCCTGCTCATCGGGAGCAATGCCTATGCCGTCGTCGCGCACGGTGAGCTTCATCCTGCCGTCTGCGCGCCGAAGCGTAAGCCATATGTTGCCGCCCTCGTTGCCGTAGCGGTATGCGTTCTGCAAAAGGTTCTGCACAAGGCTTGCAAACAGCTGCGCATTGTAGCGCGCGCATATTCCGTCCGCGATATCCGTGTGCACGCTTATGCCGCGCCTGTCCTCGGGCATATAGTCCTCGCATACCTCGCGCACAAGCTCCGACACGTCGCCCTCGGCAAGGGGATAGCGCTCAGTGCCCTGCTGGAGCCGCGTAAGGCTCAGCAGATGGTTTACGAGTAAGGACATGTTGTCTGCCTGCTCGTCGATAACATCAAGCGTTCGCAGAAAATCCTCGCGCGTTACGTCCTTGCGCTTTGCACGGTCGCAGCTTGCTCTTATGACGGTTATCGGAGTTCTCAGCTCGTGAGACGCATCGGAGGTAAACTGCTTTTCCGCGGAAAACGAGCGCTCGAGCCTGTCAAACATGCCGTCAAAGGTGTTTGAAAGCGCGATAAGCTCCGATGGGCCGCTGTGCAGCGCTATGCGCTCGGTGAGGTCGTTGCCGTCGCTTATCGAGTTTGCCGTCTGAGTTATTTTCACGACCGGCGCAAAGGCCTGCTTTGAGATTATCCAGCCGCCGATTATGCTGATTATAAGTATCACCGGCAGCAGCATGGCGGTCATTATAATGACGGTGTGCGCCGCGCCGTAGTCGTCGGTTCCGGGTGCAATGCCGCGTATCCAGATCGGCTGCCCGTCACGGGTCACAAGCTGCGCATCGTACACAAAAAACTCGTCGCCGTCAAGCGGAATGCTTTGGACTACGTATTCGTCAAACGGAATATCCGTGGGATTAAGCCCATCGACCGTGACGCCGCGAAGAAGCTTTCCCGTTTCGTCGTAAAACGCGCAGTAAACTCCGCGGATATAAAAATCAACGTCGTCCCAGGCAATATCGCTGTGCTCGGCCTCAAATTTTTTCTCGTTGTGAGAGACCGTTTCAACAAGCCGCTCGGGCGAATCGTTTACAAGCCCTGTGCGATCGACCCAGATGATGAAAAACAGCATGATGGCACACAGGATCAGCATCATTGCCGCTATCCAAACCGTCAGCCTGAGCTTTGCAGACATCCTCAGTCCTCCCTGAGCACCCAGCCGATGCCCCAAACGGTGTGTATAAGCTTCTTGTCAAAGCCCTCGTCGATTTTTTTACGCAGGTAGCCGATGTATACGTTGACGACGTTCGAGCCGCCCTCGTATTTGTAGTTCCAGAGATTGTTCTCGATCTGTTCACGAGAGAGGACCATGCCCTTGTTGCGCATCATAAATTCAAGAAGCGCATACTCCTTCGCGGTCAGGTCAATAACTTTTCCGCCGCGCGTGACCTGCTTTGCCGCAATGTCGAGAGTGAGATCTGCAAGCTTGTATATGTTTGAGTGATTGTCGCCGCTTTTGCGCGCCATAACATGTATAACGGCTATAAGCTCGCGAAAGTCAAAGGGCTTTACCATGTAGTAATCGCCGCCGGATTCAAGTCCGCGCACCTTGTCGGAAACGCTGTCGCGCGATGTAAGGTACACCACCGGCGTTTTGCAGCCGTCAGCGCGCAGTCTGCGCACAAGCTCGAAGCCGTCCATCTTCGGCATCATTATATCGAGCACGATAACGTCGTATTCCGCGCATTCGCAAAGCTCCAGCGCCTCAAGACCGTTGAAGCAGGAGTCAACGCTGTACCCCTCGTCGAGTATTGCCTCGGAAATCATCCTGTTAAGGTGCCTTTCGTCTTCAACAACAAGCGTTCTCATATCTCTCATCCTCCCGTTTTTTCCTTATTCTATTTGCGATTAATTATATTGTCAATGCCCTCTAATCCTTCTCTAATAATTTTCTCATTATTTTCTCATTTTTCAAGTGTAAAATAATTATGGATATTTATATCTATACAATAACATCCTCAAGGAGGACGGAAGATGAAGAACGGATTCAAACGGGCGCTGAGCATGCTTTTGTGCCTCACCATGGTACTGGGGCTGTTTTGCTATGCTCCGGATGCTTCTGCGGCAGTAGACAGCAGCGGCTATGAATGCACAGGCTCTGTCGAGCAGCTTCTGAGGGCAAGCAGCGATGCGGTTGCCGGTCAGTGCTACAGGATAGTCAATAACGACGATATAATTGCGCTTGCCGACTATGTTGCAGCCGGCAGAAACACCAAGGGTGTTACATTCTATTTGAAGGCCGATGTCGATATGCGCCGCAATACATGGAACGGTATCGGCACGGATAAGTGCGCATTTGAAGGCACGCTCGACGGCTGCGGATACGCGGTCGTGGGTCTGATAACATATCTTTTCAAGAACGCGGGCGCCAATGCCGTCATCATGAACCTCGGCGTTAACGGCGTTTCAAACGGCGCAAACGCGGCTGGCATAGCATCAACGCTGTCCGGCAAGATCGTAAACTGCTGGAGCGCCGTCAAGGTCGGCGGAACCGGCAATAACGGCGGCCTTGCCGCGATCGTCACGGGCGGCAAGATCATAAACAGCGCAAACTACGGCAGCGTAAGCGGCACCGGCAATGTCGGCGCTATCGCCGGAAGGGTTGCCAATGCGCGGATCGAGTGCACATACTATGCCTATAACAGCGCGGATAACAATGGCAGCGTCGGCAGCAGGGATGCCGCCAGCAGCATTGACACGCTCCGCTTCTCATCCAGCCCCACCGTCTGCCTGACGGAGAAGGAAAAAACCGTCGGCAGCGTAACGAGCGACGATCTTGTTGAACTTCTCAACGCATGGACATCGGCCGACGGCGGCGCGAAATGGCGCAAGTGGGTTTTGAATACGACCGCCGAAGGCATAGAACGCACGGGCGGAAAGTACCCCAATCCCTCTCAGGCTTACCCCGGCTATTCGGCAGAAACGCCTGTTTATAAAGACAGTGTCCCCATGGAAACGCTCTATGAGTCGCAGTCGGATGCGCAGCCCGGCATATGCTACAGCATAGGCGACGTAAAAGAGCTTGAGATGCTCGCAAAATTCGTAAACGAGGGTCACAATACCGAGGGCGCGACCTTCTTCCTCACAGGCGACCTCAGCATAGTAATAAACGGCTCGTTTTATAAGGGCGAGAGCTGGGTGCCGATCGGCAACAGCGAGACCAACAGCTTTAAGGGCGTTTTCGACGGCCAGGGCTTTGTCATAAACGAGCTTATTATAAATAAGTGCAACGATCCTGCCGGCCTGTTCGGCTATGTCAACAGCACCAATGCCGTCATCAAAAACGTCGGCGTCGGCGGCGGCATAACCGCAAACGACTATGCCGGCGGCATTGTCGGCTTCCTGCGTGCCGGCACGGTGTCAAACTGCTGGGTGGGCATGAACGTAAACGGCGATAAGGCAACAGGCGAGATCGTCGGATATATGGACAATGCGCGCATATATAACTGCGCGGCCTACGGTACGGCTACGGATAACCATAAGTACGGTGCAATAGTCGGCGAATCGACCGTAAACAGCACCGTCCAGTATTGCTATTACAGCAATGATAACTCCGACGTCTCCGGAACGCCGAGCGTCGGAAACTACAGCATAAACGTTCCCTTTAAGGTAACAAACGGAGACTATACTCTCACGCACAGCGTGAACATAAACGGGCAGAAAACGCTCAAGGTTCTCAACGCGCTCAACTATTGGGTTGATACGCTCGGCGCAAATCAGAACATGCGCCACTGGAAGCAGGACATGTCTCCTGCCAGCATTGCCCGTCTGCGCGGAAGCTTCCCGGCGCATATATATTTTAACGATCCCTCGAGCCTAGAATATATAAGCGAGCAGCCGGAGGAGGTCGATCGCACCGATAATCCGTATAACGTGATCTATAAATGCACTGCGACAATGACGGAGCTGTACGACAGTAAAACGGATGCTCTGGCCGGAGGAAACTACAGTATATCCACCGGCGACGAGCTCGGACTTTTGTCGAAGTATGTTCAGGAGGGCTACTCCACAAGGGATGCAAACTTCTATCTGACCGATAACGTCAATATCACGACTCAGGGCATCGACGTCGAGGGCGCAGGCTGGGTCCCCATAGGCACGACGCTCAATAACCACCAGGGCATATCCACCATTACATATTTCCGCGGAAATTTTGACGGCTGCGGATACACCGTATCGGGACTGTATCTGGTATCAGACTTCATCGACATGGCCGGACTTTTCGGCCAGTGCTGGGGCAGCACCATAAGAAACCTCGGCGTTGCCGGCGAGATGCTCGCCGATGACGAGGTCGGCGGCATAGTCGGCAGAGCAAACAGCTGCACTATCGAAAACTGCTGGTCGTCCGTTATCATTCAGGCCTCCACCGAGGTCGGCGGCATAGTTGGCTATGCGCACAATTCCACCATAAATAACTGCGCTGCCTACGGACCGCTTTACACCACCAGCGACGAGGGCGAGAAGTCCGGCTTTGTCGGGCGGTCAAACGGCTCGACCTTCAATAACTGCTACTATCTCTACGGCCTTATCGACGATTTCTACAATAAGACCGATAAGGACAGCGTTTTTAACGACTGCATGTACTTCAAGTACGATGTTGACGGAACGCAGAAATGCACCCTCAAGCGGGCCGTCACCATCGACAGCTACACCGGCGACGATATGCTCGAGGCGCTCAATGCCTGGGTCTATAAGCAGGACAGCGAGCTTTACTGCTCGTGGCACACCGCCTCGTCCATAAACGAGATACCCGGCGCAAACGGCTATTTCCCGGTTCTCGTAAACCCCAAGCTGAGCGGCACCGGCGCGGACGACGGCTACTGCGGCGACTATGAGGCGACAAACACCATGCGCGCACTGTACAGCACACGCTCCGACGGCGTCGAGGGCGGCTGCTACAGCATAAGCAATATGGACGATCTCGTTGCGTTCAGAAAATATGTCAACGAAGGCTACAAGACCAAGGGCATAATCTTCTTCATGACGCATGATATCGACATGTCCTTAAGCTACTCGGCCGCAAGCGGAACCTCGTGGACTCCGGTCGGCACGGTGAAGGAGCCGTTCAAGGGAATATTCGACGGTCAGGGCTATACGCTCAAGTATCTGTACATAAACAGCACGGCCGACGATCAGGGCTTCTTCGGCCAGGTGACGGGCAACAGCGCCGTTATCAAAAACCTCGGCATCAGCGGCTCGGTAACGTCCAAGGGCGTAAACTCCGCGGCCATATGCGCAGATTTCAATTTCGGCACGATAGCAAACTGCTGGTCGAGCTGCAATGTTGCAGGCGCGGCAAACTCCGGCGGCATTATCGGCGGCGGCAATATGGGCACCGTCATTAACTGCACAAGCTACGGCGCAGTAAACGGCGCATCGACCTACGGCGCAATTGCCGGCGCTCCGGTCGGCACGGTGCTCAAATACTGCTATTATCTCTACGGTACCTGCCAGCAGGGCTATCCTTCGGATAAGGGCGTTTTGTATCCCACGGTGCAGAGCTTCAACGGCACCGGCGCTGCATGCATACTCGCAGAGTATGTGACTGTTGAGGGAACGCGCACCAGGAACGTGTCCTCGGCGCTCAAAATGTACGTCGATGCCCATCCCGAGACTAACTACTGCTACTGGGGCATAGGCGACTCCGAGGAGTATTACCTCCAGGGCGTCACCGGCTTCCCGGTGCTCATCTCCGCGTCCGACACAAAGGGTGATCATGACTACAAGCGGTATCAGGCCGAGTTCAAGGACAAAAAGTATTTCTCCGTTTTGGCGGCTCTCAAGGACGCAAACGCTGCCGAGGGCGGCGGCGTAGTGACGCTGCTTATAAACGCTCAGCTAAAAAACCGCGAGGATATAGTCTTTGACGATGATGTTACGCTCAACACCGCCGACTTTTCGCTCATAATTATGTCCAATGTCTCCGTAAAGAGCATGAACCAGCTCCTCGGCACGTTCATAATAAAAAGGGGCGGACTTATAAACCTCAATGGGGATAAGTTCATTTACTCGCAGCCGAAGGCCGACGATTCGTGCAACAGCGCGTTCTATTCAAAGGAAAGCCTGACCATCCAGACCGTCGCGACCGAGGAGCCCACCGCATATGACCTTACCTTCTACAGCGGCGAATTTATCGTAAACGCGGCTCTCGATTCCGGCAATCCTCATAAGATACCCGGCGGCAGCAAGCTTACGATCAAGGAAAGGGCCACGCTTAATGTCGAGCGCAACGCCCGCATACGCACGACCGGCGGTGCTCAGATATTTGACTACGGCACCATAAAGATCGGTAACGCGACGCTTGACCGCAACAAGGGAAGCCGCATAGTCGGCGTTCTTGAAGACAAGAGCGGAACCGTGACTCTGCCGTTTATCTACTACGAAGGATATCATCTGCGCGGCTGGTCTGCTAACGACGAGCTGTATGCTGCCGGAAGCAGCGTTGAGGTTTCGACGGCGACCACATTCACCGCAAGCTGGGCGATCGGCGACAGGCTCGATCCCTATCCCGGCGACGACAGCTACACCGATGACGGCGAGCTTGTGTATGAGTTCAAGATCCACGTCATTCAGGCCGAGGGAGGAAAGATAAGCCCCGAAACAATGAATGTCGCGCGCGGCGAAACGCTCAAATTCAAGGTCGAAGCCTCCGAGGGCTACTACATCAAAAATGTGCTTGTTGACGGCGTGAGCGCGACTCTTGACGATAACGGCGAATATCAGTTCATAAGCGTCGGCGAGGATCACAGCATAACGGCCATGTTTGCCAGATACACAAACACGGACTATAATAGTTATGTAAACTGCTTTACCGACGTTAAGCCAAGCGATTGGTGCTATAACAATATTCGGTTTGCCTACACGATGGGACTTATGCAGGGCACGACGGCAACAACGTTCTCTCCCGATGACCCAACCGTCAGGTCGCAGTTTATAACCGTTTTGTGGCGCATGTCCGGCAGTCCGACCGTACCCGGAGACGGATGCAAGTTCACGGATATCAGCAAGAGCAATTATTATTACGAGGCCGTCCGCTGGGGCGTTGCAAACGGCATAATTAACGGATTTTCCGAAACGAGCTTCGTTCCGAACGGAAAGCTTACGCGCGAGCAGCTTGTTACGATGCTGTTCCGCTACGCAAAGAATTATGCCGGCGACGATGTGTCCAAGTGTGACACGACCAATATCCTCGGCTACTCCGATGTGCTGAAGATATCCAAAGGCATGACGCAGCCCTTCCAGTGGGCGATCGGCGCAGGAATAATAACCGGAACGAGCAGCACAACGCTCACTCCGCAGGGAACTGCGACCCGCGCCCAGATAGCCGCGATACTTTCGCGCTACTGCAACCAGTTTGTCCTCAAGGTTCCCGTAATAATGTAAATCAACTCTCTCTCCCGGCCTTTGGCCGGGAGAATTTTTTTAACATGGCTATTTTCCTATTGACAAAATAGGAAATGAATATTAATATAACAACGTTATATAACACTGCTATATAAAAGGGGAATGTGCTGTGTCCACTGACGATGCTTCAACGCTTGAACGTATTCATAAGGCTGCGAAGGCCGAGTTCATGGAAAAGGGCTATCGCTCATCCTCTCTTCGCAGCATAGTTAAAGCCGCCGGAGTCACGACCGGTGCGTTCTACGGCTATTATGCCGGCAAGCAGGAGCTGTTTGCCGCGCTTGTGGACGAGGAATATCGGTACATAATCGGCGCATATAAGGATGCTCTCACCGAATTTGAGCAGCTTCCCATAGAACAGAAGCCCGAGCATATGGGCAAGGCCGGGCATGCGTGCATGGTGAAAATGCTTGAGTATTCCTTCGACCATCACGACGCGCTGTTTCTCATTCTCCGCCGCTCGGAGGGCACAAAGTATTCCGGCATGATCGACGAGCTTGTTGAGCTTGAGGTCGAGGGTACGCACAATTACTACGAAGTGCTCCGTCAACTCGGAAACACCGTGCCGCATATCGACGAGCACCTTGAGCATATCCTTGTGACCGGCATGATGAATGCCGTTTTCGAGATGATAGTTCACGATATGCCGCAGGCCGATGCAGGCAGATATCTTGACGAGCTTGCCGAATTTTACACGGCAGGCTGGCTGAAAATTATGGGTCAGTAAATCGTTTAATTTTTTGGTCTCGAGTTAGCAAAGGCTAACTCGAGGCGGATCAAATATCGGGAAGCATTGCTTTCCGGAGCTTAATTTTAAACAGGGAGGCAGTCCATTTGAAAAAACAATCAAATCTCGGCCGGCTGCTGAGCTATGCCGGCAGCAGAAAGATACTCTCGTATCTTTCGTGGTTCTTTGCCGCCGTGAGCGCGCTCATAGCGCTCGTGCCGTTCTGGTACATATGGCGGATACTCAAGGAAGTGATAGAGGTCGCGCCGAATTTCGGCAAAGCGGTTAACATAACGCACTACGGCTGGATGGCCGTGCTGTTTGCCGTCGCCGCCGTTTTGGTGTATATAACGGGGCTTATGTGCTCGCACATGGCGGCGTTCCGCATAGCAACGAACATGCGCATAGAAATGACCGAGCATATCTCAAAGCTTCCGCTCGGCGTTATCGAGCAGTTCGGCAGCGGCAAGCTGCGCCGCACGATATCCGAAACGACCGGCGCGACCGAGGCGTATCTTGCCCATCAGCTGCCGGATAAGGCCAAGGCAATAGCAAACATAGTCGGCATGCTCGCTTTGCTTGCCGTGTTCGACTGGCGTCTCGGACTTTTGAGCCTTGCGCCGGTGCTGCTTGCGTTTATCTGCATGAGCGGCATGACGGGCAAAAACATGCAGCGCAAGATGACCGAGTATCAGAATGCGCTGGCGGATATGTCAAACGAGGCCGTTGAGTATGTCCGCGGCATCCCGGTCGTGAAAACCTTCGGCCAGACCGTGTTCTCGTTTAAAAAATTCAAGGGAACGATCGATAATTACGAGAAGTGGACGACGTCGTATACGCTCGATATGCGCGGACCGATGATGCTGTATACGCTGGCGATAAACAGCGTTTTCGCATTTCTGATCGTCGGGGCTTTCTGGTTCTCGCACGGCACGGTGACTCCGAAGCTGCTGCTTGACGTGCTGTTTTATATCATCATAACGCCCGTTATAACGCTTACTATGACAAGCCTCATGTATATGAGCGAAAACAATATGATCGTTGCCGATGCGATAGAGCGCGTTGACAGTGTTCTCAATCTCTCGGAGCTTAGCACATCGGATAATGTGCAGCATCCGGCGGACGGCTCTGTTGAGCTTGAAAACGTGAGCTTTTCCTATGACGGCAGCAAAAATGCCGTGGATAATGTTTCGCTGAAAATCGCCGATGGACAGACAGTTGCGTTCGTCGGCCCGTCAGGCGGCGGAAAATCGACCCTTGCGAGCATTATCGCCCGATTTTTCGATCCGCAATCGGGCAGCGTCAGGATAGGCGGAGCCGACGTCAGGCAGATCCCCAAAGACGAGCTTATGAACACGGTATCCTTCGTGTTCCAGAACAGCAGGCTCATCAAGGGCAGCATACTTGACAATGTCCGCCTCAGTAAGCCCGAGGCGAGCGAGGCCGAGGTCATGGAGGCTCTCAGGGCTGCACAGTGCATGGATATAATCGAAAAATTTCCGCAGGGCGTGAACACAGTCATCGGAAGCGATGGCATTTATCTCTCCGGCGGTGAGATGCAGCGCATTGCCATTGCTCGCGCTATGCTCAAAAACGCGCCGGTGCTCATCCTTGACGAGGCAACCGCCTTTGCAGACCCGGATAACGAGGTCAAAGTGCAGCAGGCGCTCGGCGAGCTTGCGCGCGGCAAAACCGTCATTATGATAGCCCACCGCCTGTCAACCGTCGCAAACGCCGACCGCATCTTCGTCCTGCGCGACGGCAAGGTGATCGAAGACGGAAGGTTTGACGAGCTGAAGGCCCAAAACGGACTGTTTGCCGACATGTGGAGCGATTATCAGAAGTCGGTGCAGTGGAAAGTTGCAAAGGAGGCGTAAGACATGGTAGAAAAACTTCAAAGGCGCTTTGCGCTCTCGCGCAAGGGCGCTGTGGACACGATAAAGGGCAGCCTGCTGTGCGCACTGCAAAACATATCATTCATGCTGCCGGTGTATATGCTGTATTGCCTTGTGTCGGATATGCTCGGCGGCGCGCTCACGGCCTCGCGCATCCCGTTTTACGCCGCCGGCACGGTGATCTGCGCCGCAGTGATCTTGGTGTGTACATATCTTCAGTATAACAGCACATTCCTCGCAACGTATATCGAAACCGGCGTGCGCAGGATAGGCCTTGCCGAAAAGCTGCGCAGGATACCGCTTTCGTTTTTCGGAAAGAAGGATCTTGCAGACCTCACCTCGGCTATCATGAACGACTGCGCGGTGCTCGAAACGAGCCAGTCGCACCATATCTGTCCGCTCATCGGCGCGATAATATCAACAACGCTTATTGCGATTTCGCTGTTTATATTCAACTGGCGCATGGCGCTTGCGTCCGTGTGGGTGCTGCCGGTTGCATTCTGCATAGTCGGCCTTGCTGCCGGAGTGCAGAAAAAGCTCTCGGCAAAATCCATGGCCGCAAGGCTCAGCTGCGAGGACGGCATTCAGGAGTGTATGGAGTCCATGCCCGATCTGCGTGCGAACAACGCCGAAAGGCGCTATCTTGACGGACTTAACAAAAAGCTGCGCGCATTTGAAGGCCGCCTTACAAAGTCCGAGCTTGGAACGGCGGTGTTTGTTGTTACCGCAAGCCTCGTGCTGCGCCTCGGAATAGCCACAACGGCGCTTGTCGGTTCGTATCTTCTCGTTGCCGGCGAGCTTGATATCATAACGTTTTTCATGTTCCTGCTCGTGGTTTCGCGCCTTTATGATCCTCTTGAAGGCTCGCTGCAAAACCTTGCCGCCATAATTTCAACGAGCACGAATATCAAGCGCATGAACGAAATACTTGACCACCCCGTTCAGGAGGGCGAGGATAAGCTCACAAACGACGGCTGCGATATCGTGTTCGATCACGTCGGCTTTGCCTATGACGGCGGCGAGACCGTGCTGCGCGATGTGTCGTTTACCGCAAAGCAGGGCGAGGTCACGGCGCTCGTCGGCCCGTCAGGCGGCGGCAAGACCACCGTTTCGCGCCTTGCTGCGCGCTTTTGGGATGTCGGCCGCGGCAGCATAAAGGTCGGCGGAATGGATGTGTCAAATATAGACCCCGAAACGCTCATGAGCTTGTATTCCATTGTGTTTCAGGATGTAACGCTGTTTGACAACACTGTTATGGAGAATATCCGCATCGGCCAAAAGGACGCAAGCGACGAGGAGGTCATGGCGGCGGCGCGCCTTGCAAACATTGCCGAGTTTGTCGAGAAGCTGCCGGATAAGTGGAACTCGAATATTGGCGAGAACGGCTGCGAGCTGTCCGGCGGAGAACGTCAGCGCATATCCATTGCGCGCGCCTTCCTCAAGGATGCGCCGATAATACTGCTTGACGAGGCAACTGCAAGCCTTGACGTTGAAAACGAAACGGCCATCCAAACCGCGCTATCTCGCCTTATAAAGGACAAAACGGTGCTTATAATTGCCCACCGCATGCGCACCGTCTCCGGCGCGGATAAGATCGTTGTTTTGAAGGACGGCCTTGTTTCCGAGCAGGGCTCGCCCGAGGAGCTTTATAAGAAAAACGGAACGTTTTCCCACATGGTAAAGCTTCAAACCGAAAGCGAAAGCTGGAAAATTGAAGCCTGAATATGATAAAAACTCCGTATCTGAATTTTCAGATACGGAGTTTTTGTATACCCTGTTATCAGTGGCATCCGCAGCTGCCGCCGCAGCCGCAGTCACCATCGTCGTGGTCGTGATCGCCGCAGCCGCCCGAGCAGCCGGAGCAACCGCCGCCGCAGCCGCCCTCGTCGGAAAGGAAGGGAAGCTGACCGTGCATGAGAAGCTCTGCGGCATCGTCGGAATTTCCGCAGAAGCCGGCAAATGCAACAATGCCGTATGCGGCCAGAGCAGCTCTTGCGTGTACACCGATGTTGCCGACGATAACGGCGTCAACATTAAGGCTGTCCATAAGATCGGCGACTGCCTGGTGACCGGTCTCCTTGACTTCGACGATCTCCTTGGAAAGAAGCTCGGTGTTATCGTCATTGGTCTTGTAAATGGCGAACATTTCGGCATGGCCGAAGTGCTCAAATATCTCGTTGTCCTTGTACGATACTGCAATTATCATGAGTTTTCTCCTTTTTCAATAAAGTCAGCCAGCTCATTGAGAGCGTCGGCGTCTATACTTTCGATTTCTCCGGCATCGACCATGGTTGATATAACGGGATCGATAGGAAGGCGCGCGGTGTGCTCAATGCCGTATTCCTTTGCTACCTGCTCGACCTTGCTTGAGCCGAAAATCTCGTGCTCCTTGCCGCAGTCGGGGCACTTGAAATAGCTCATGTTCTCGACTATGCCGAGCACGGGGATGTTCATGAGCTTTGCCATGTTTACAGCCTTTGCAACGATCATGGAAACAAGCTCCTGGGGCGAGGTGACGATAACGATGCCGTCAATGGGCAGCGACTGGAAAACCGTCAGAGGAACGTCGCCTGTTCCGGGAGGCATATCGACAAACATGTAGTCAACATCGTCCCACAGCACGTCGCTCCAGAACTGAGTAACAACGCCTGCAATAACAGGACCGCGCCAAACGACGGGGTCGGTCTCGTTGTCGAGAATAAGGTTAACGGACATGATCTGCGTGCCCTTGTTTGAATAGCAGGGGATGAGCATATCCTCGGTGCCGCGCGCATGCTCGTGGATGCCGAAGGATTTGGGGATGGAGGGGCCGGTGATATCCGCATCAAGCACAGCCGCCTGATATCCGCGGCTCTGCATCTTGCTTGCAAGCAGCCCTGTGACAAGGCTCTTGCCGACGCCGCCCTTGCCGCTGACGACGGCAATGACCTTTTTAACGCTTGCCGCAGGATTGAGCTTTGCGCGAAGATCCTGCTCCTGGCGTTCGCCGCAGTTTTCCTGACAGGTCGAACAATCGTGTGTACATTCGCTCATTTTGTAATACTCCTAATATCAAATATTGTTATCTAACACCATACTAACACTAACCGACTCTTTTGTCCAGCCGTTGAGTGAGATACATTGCGGCAAGACCAGTAAACGCACCCGTTACAACCGCCGAGGCAAGAAGAACAGGGGCATACAGCATAAGCGAGCCGGTTTTTGTTATGATAATTGCGGCGATGAGCTGCCCTAAATTATGCGCAATAGCGCCGAGAACGCTGATTACCCACAACAGCTTACCCGAAAACGGCTTGAGCGTAAGGCACATGACGGCATAAGCCAGCGCTCCGCCGGCAATGCTGAATATAAACGCCGAAACGCCGCCTGTGAACATGCTGCCCATGGCTATGCGTACAAGCAGAATAAGCCCTGCTTCGCGCCGGCCGAGCATGACCATCGCTATAAGCGTGACAATATTGGCAAGCCCGAGCTTGACGCCGGGAACCGGGATCGGGGCCGGTATCTGCGCTTCGATGACAAACACGATCAGCGAGGCGGCGGTGAACATGGCCATGAGCGCAAGCTTTCTCGTTTTAGGCATCTATGTCGCCCCCTTCGATCTCAACGGTAAGCTTGTGGGGCAGACATACTATCGGGACTCCGGCTTTGCTGACCTTGCCCTGCGACATGCAAATATGGTCGCGGCAATCGGCATCTATGACGCTTATCCCATCGTGCTCTATGTGTAATTTATTATAACCGAACTCGGTGCTGATTTCCATGTCGTATGCAACAGCTACCGTATTTAAGTCGATTTTTTTGTAAACCTCGCCGTTTACGCGTATGACAGCCGTCGTGCCCTGAACGCCGGAATGCTTCAGCAGCAGGAAAGCGGCGGTGCATATAATAAGCACCGCGGCAAAAATAATTATCCATGTTTTCGTGCTTTTAATATTCATGAACCTATTGTAAATAAATCCGGCTTGCTTGTCAATGCGGTACATTTATGATATTATTACTTAATAATAATTTGCTTAAAATGAGGTGAACCGCTTGCCTGACACATTGGTCACTATAGCTTCATATATACTGCCGCTGTTTGCAATAATCGTGCTGATACGGTGCATGCGCAGCATGCTCGGCAACAAAACGCAGACCGAAATATGGGGATATATCCATAAAGATGACGGCGTTGCGCTCATAAACCATTGGGAAAATCTCATCGGCCGCTCAAAATCGGCGGATATATGCCTGCCGTATGCATCGGTCAGCCGAGTGCACGCAGTACTCATCCGAAGCCCCAAGGGAGTATGGCGCATTTTCGACATCTTCTCCAAGGGCGGAGTTTGGGTCAACGGCGAAAAGGTGCAGGCAACAGGCACCGTTGTTCGCGACGGTGATGTTTTGAACCTTGCCGGAAACAGCGTTCGCTTCCGCGATATCAGCGAAAAGCAGCGCGACGCGATCGAGGCGCGCAGAACGCAGAGCTGGAAGCGCGTTCACCCGGCAGTTACGCTGTTTTTCCTGACGATATTTCAGGCAATACTGCTTCTTGAGCATATGTGCACGGCGGAGAGCGAGTATCTTGCCGGGATCATGCTCGGCTTTGTGCTGCTCGTTCTGCTTGAGTGGTTTTGCTATTTTGCCATGCGCAGCATACGCCGAACGGGCTTTGAGGTCGAAACGCTTGCGTTTTTCCTCTCGTCGATCGGCCTTTCGATCATAGCCTCGTCGGTGCCCGATGAGATGTTCAGGCAGATGATAATAGTCTTTGCCGGCGTCGTTGCGTTTTTTGTTCTCGGCTGGTGGCTTCGCGATCTTGACAGGACAAAGACCATGCGCCTGCCGCTCGCGATACTGTCGGTACTCATCCTCGGCGCGGTGCTCGTTATCGGCAGGGAGCAGTACGGCGCGAAAAACTGGATATTCATAGGCAGCATGTCGATCCAGCCCTCGGAGTTTGTAAAGGTTGCGTTTATCTACGTCGGCGCCGCGACGCTTGACAGACTGTTCAGCACCAAGAACCTCATACTGTTCATCGTGTTTTCGGCTTTGTGCGTCATATGCCTTGCATTCAGCAGCGATTTCGGCACGGCGCTTATATTCTTCGTGACCTTCCTTGTTATATCCTTCATGCGCTCCGGCTCGATAGCAACGGTAGCGCTCGCAATAACGGGAGCGGGCATGGCAGGCTTCCTTATGCTCAAGATGAAAGACCACGTTGCGCGCAGATTTGCAACCTGGGGGCATATATGGGACGCCGAGAACATCTGGGACGGCGGCTATCAGCAGACGCACGCCCTTTCCGCCGGCGCATCGGGCGGCCTTTTCGGCAAGGGAGCCGGAAACGGCTGGCTTAAAAACACCTTTGCCGGCAATACGGACACCGTGTTCGGCGTCATGTGCGAGGAGCTGGGGCTTATCATTGCCATATGCGCCGTGCTGGCTATACTTGCGCTTGCCTTTTTCGCCGTGCGCAACTCCGGCCACGGCCGCAGCGCCTACTATTCGATAGCCGCCTGCGCAACGGCGAGCATGTTTATGGTTCAGGTCGCGCTCAACGTGTTCGGTTCTGTGGATATACTGCCGTTTACGGGCGTAACGTTCCCGTTCGTGTCGCGCGGCGGCACGTCGGTGCTCGCGTGCTGGATGCTGCTTGCGTTTATCAAAGCAGGCGACACGCGTAAGGGCGCAAGCTTTGTCGTGCGCCCACCCGAGGCAAAAACCAAAAAGCAGCGTGAAAGCGCCGAAGAAAGGAAGGAGACGGCATGAAAAAAGTATCCCTTCGTGCATTTTCGGCAATACTCATGGCGTTTCTCATCATTATCGGCCTTGGCGTTTATGTCGGCAGATATATAAAGGACGGAGAAATGTGGGCGCTGTATTTTGACCAGTCCACATCGAGCAGCGAATATACGCTCACAGACTGCAACGGAACACTGCTTGCAAAAATGGGCGGCGGCGAAAAAAGCTATGCCGAAAACGCAAACACTCGCATTGCCTGCTACCATGTTACAGGCGACTATACCGGAAATGTCGGCACCGGCGCGCTCAGCTCGTTTAAGAGCAAGCTCTCCGGCTTCAGCCTTATAACCGGTATCGAGGAGCAGGACGACGTGAACCTCCAGCTCACCATCGACGCGGACTTAAACCTTAAGGCCTATGAGGCGTTAAACGGCCGCAAGGGCGCTGTGATGGTTTATAACTACAAAACCGGAGAAGTGCTCTGTATGGTATCCTCGCCGTCGATAGATCCGCTCAATCCGCCCGAGACGCTGCCGGACGGCGCGTATATTAACCGCTGCCTGAGCGCATCATTCACCCCCGGCTCCATATTCAAGCTTGTAACGCTCAATGCGGCGCTTGAGAATATCGACGATATCTACCACCGCACCTTCAACTGCGCAGGCTCGGTCGATGTAAAGGGCGTGCAGATAAACTGTACCGGCGTACACGGCCAGCAGACCATCGAGCAGGCGCTTTCAAATTCCTGCAACTGCGCCTTTGCGGAGATATCGCTTGAGCTTGGCCCGGATATTATTGCCCAATACGCCGAAAAGCTCGGCATAACCACGTCGCTTACGCTCGACAGCATATCCACTCAGGCCGGCAATTACGATAAGGACAGCTCGATGAGCGCGTCCATGGCGTGGTCGGGCATCGGCCAGTATAACGACCTTGTCTGTCCCTACGCGATGATGCGCCTTGCCGGAGCGTACGCAAACGGCGGCACAGTCGTTGAGCCGTCGCTGCTCGGCCAATCGAGCAAAACAACGCAGCTCGTGTCGGCCGATACGGCGCAGAAGATAGCGTCGATGATGAATTACAACGTCGTATATCATTACGGCCAGAATCGCTTCCCCGGTCTTAACATCTCGGCCAAAACCGGCACAGCCGAGGTCGGTGACGGAAAGGCTGCACATGGCTGGTTCGTCGGCTTTTTAAACGATGAGGAGCATCCCTATGCATTTGTCTGCCTTGTTGAAAACGGCGGAAGCGGCCTTGGTGCTGCCGGCAGCGTCATAAACACCGTGCTTCAGGCGGCGGTGGCAAAATAGTTTAGGAGAAATATAATGACAGACATATCCGTCAACGGACTTGTAAAGTCCTTTGAATTGGGTAAAAACATACTTGACGGGCTCAGCTTCGACATTGCCGAGGGTGAGCGCGTCGGCATTCTCGGCCATAACGGCTGCGGAAAGACCACGCTCTTCCGCATATTGACCGGCGAGATAGACTACGACGAGGGCGCGGTTGCCATAGCCTCCGGAAAGCGCCTCGGGCTTATCTCCCAGATACCCGTCTACCCGGACGGGTGGACGACCGAGGACGTTCTCAGGGACGCTCACCGTGAGCTTTATGCCATAAGTGCGCGCCTTGACGAGCTTGCGCATGAAATGGAGCACGACCAGTCGGATAAGCTGCTTGCCGAGTATGACAGGCTCTCTGCCGACTTTGCGCGCCTCGGCGGCTATGATATGGACACCGACCGCAACCGCGTAGCAAACGGCCTTGATATTCCTCAGAGCATGCGCGAGCAGCCCTTTGACCTGCTCTCCGGCGGCGAGCGGACGAGAGTTAACCTCGCGCGGCTCATCCTCGAAAAAACGGACATACTTCTGCTCGACGAGCCGACAAACCACCTTGATCTTCGAGCGACCGAATGGCTTGAGGACTATCTTCAGCATTTTAAAGGAACCGTTCTGCTTATAAGCCATGACCGATATTTTATCGACAAGATCGCCCAGCGCTGCATCGATATAAGCGACGGCAAGGCGGAGTTTTACAGCGGCGGATACAGCTTTTATGTCGTAGAGCGGCAGAAGCGCTTTGAGGAAAAGCTCAGAAAATACGAAAAGGATCAGGCCAAGATCGAGCAGCTCACTCGAGCTGCCGAGCAGATGCACCTTTGGGCGTTCATGGGCAACGATAAGCTGCACAAGCGCGCGTTTTCAATGGAAAAGCGCATAGCAAAGCTTGAGCAGACCGCAAAGCCGACCGAGGCAAAAAAGCTTTCGGCAAAATTCTCGTCATCGGATTTCTACGGCGACGAGGTGCTCGTGTGCCATAACGTTTCCAAGGCGTTCGGCGATAAGAAACTTTTTGCCGGGCTTGAGCTTAACGTTTCCGGCGGCGAGCGCATAGCGCTCATCGGCGATAACGGGACCGGCAAGAGCACGCTTGTAAAAATGATAATGCAGCAGGAAACGCCGGATGAAGGATACATAAAGTTCGGCCCGTCCGTGCGCCCGGCATATTTGCCGCAGATTATACATTTTACAAATGAGGAGCGCTCGTTGCTCGATACGATGCTGTATGACTGCCGCTGTCAGCCGCAGGAGGTGCGCGACAGACTTGCTGCATTCGGCTTTCGCGGCGAGGATGTGTTCACTCCCGTCGGAGCGCTTTCCGGCGGCGAGAAGAGCCGTCTCAGGCTATGTATGCTCATGGGCAGTGATATAAATCTTCTGATCCTCGACGAGCCGACAAACCATTTGGACATTGCCAGCCGCGAGTGGATGGAGGACGCCGTGTCGGATTACTCCGAGGCGCTGCTGTTCGTTTCGCACGACAGATATTTTATCGAAAAATTTGCAACGCGTATATGGTACCTTGACGGCGGAAAGCTGCTCGATTACCGCGGAACGTACGAGCAGATGCGCGAATATCTCAAGCGTCAGGAGGTTTTCACTCGTACGGCAAAGGCCGAGGCCAAGGCGACAAAACCGGATAAGTCTGCGAAGAAGTCCTCGCCCAATAAGGAAAAGCGCATAGCGAAGATAGAGCGTGATATAGCCGCTCTGGAAAAGCAGGTGGCCGCGCTTGAAGAAGCCGAGCAGGAGCACGCGAGCGACTATCAGAAGCTCATGGAGCTTGGCGCGCAGAAAGAAGAGATAAACGAGCTCCTTATCGCTCTGTATGATAAGTGGGAGGAACTGTCCGATGAGTAAAAGACTTATGCTGCCCGGCGCGCTTGTGCTTTCGGGCCTTGTGCTGCGATTTTTCTTCACCGGCGTGGGATACATTGCCTACGCAATGTTTTTTGCCGCGGCGCTTATTGCAATAATGCGGTTTTGCAAAAGAGCGTGGATAAAGCGCACGGTATGCATCCTCACGGCGCTTGGACTTGTCTACCTCATAGCAATTGAGGTGCCGATAGTCGGCGCAGCCTCCGGCGACGGAGACAAGGAATATGACTATATCATCGTCCTCGGTGCCGCCGTGCACGGCGATACGCCGTCGCTGTCGCTCGTTGAGCGTATGAGCGCCGCGCGCGATTACATGCAGGCTCATCCGCAGACGATCGCCATTGTCAGCGGCGGACAGGGCAGCGACGAAAACGTAAGCGAGGCTGCGGCAATGACTGCGTGGCTTACGGATAACGGCATAGACAAAAGCCGCATAATCGCCGAGGATAAGGCGACCTCGACGCTTGAAAACCTCGAATACAGCTTCAACATTATCCGTCAGCGCGGAGATGATCCGAACGACAGCTGCGCGGTTGTCACAAGCGAATATCACATATACCGCGCAAAGCTTCTGGCGCAGTCGCTGGATGTGAGCGTAGGCTCTGTCGCGGCGCGCACGACCTATGTGCCGATCATGATAAACTACTTTATCCGCGAGGCATTCGGCGTGACGTATCAGCTTATATTCTGCTGACATAAACCCTCCCGAACAGGCATAGTAATGTACAAAGCCTTTACGGGAGGGATCTTTTTTGAAAAAATTATTAAGCAGAATAAAAAATCGAAAGGCTGCGGCGTCGGCTGTTGCCCTCGCTGTGCTCACGGCGGTGATATTCTGGACTACCAACAGCCCAGCGGTAGTAGGTGTCGCCGCAAGCGACAGACAGCTTCCGATCTACTGCGTGCAGCGCGACGATAAAACGGTTGCCCTGTCATTTGACGCGGCCTGGGGCAACGAGGATACACAGGAGCTGATAGACATATTAAATAAGTACAACATAAACGCAACGTTTTTCGTCGTCGGCCAGTGGGTCGATAAGTACCCGGAGTCTGTTAAGGCTCTGCACGATGCCGGCAACGAGGTCATGAGCCACTCCGATGACCACGCGCACTTTGCTCAGCTCTCGGCCGATGAGATAAAGTCTAACATTGCTGCATCCAACGAAAAGATAAAGAAAATCACCGGAACAGAACCCACGCTGTTCCGCTGTCCCTACGGTGAGTATAACGACACAGTCATTAGCACCGTAAATTCAATGGGTATGAGCGCCATTCAGTGGGATGTTGACAGCCTCGATTGGAAGGGAATATCGGCAAGCGATATCTCCGACCGCGTTCTGAAAAACGTGAAAAGCGGCAGCATAGTCCTTTTCCATAACGCCGCCGAGAATACTCCCGAGGCGCTTCCGGGAATAATAGAGGGGCTCATAGCCGACGGATATAAGATCGTGCCCGTGTCGCAGATATTGCTGACGGGCGACTATACCATCGACAACACCGGCATGCAGTGCCAGGCAAAGCAAAGCTCCGACGCAAAAGCCGACGCTTAAATATGAAAAAACAGCACCTCGTACCGTGAGTACGGGGTGCTGTCTGATTGTCTGACTTATTCCTTATTGTCGAGCCAGTCGGCAACCTTTGCTTCTTCGATACCGAGACCGCCGGAAATAAATGCGACGGCTTCGTTGAAGTTCATCGCTCTCAGACGAGCGTAGTTGCTTGCGCCGGCACCGGGGCCGTCGTTGAGTCTGCCTTCGATGTAGCCGCACTCGTAGCACATGTTCAGCGCGTACTTGCGATGGGTATCGAGGGTCATTTCATGTCCGCAGCGAGGGCATTTCATGTTCAATTCCTCCTAAATCTTACTCTTGATTCCTCTTTGGGTTTGTTACCATAACTATTATAGCCCAAACAGAACCTCTAAGCAATAGCTAAGTCGTATTTTATGTACAAATTTGCACACAGCACGGCTCGTGTGGCAGGAAAGCGGATACAGCCGTTTTCACACGGATTTTGAGGAATTTTATAAATATTTTAAAATAGGTATTGCAATTGTCGATCAAATGTGTTAATATAATCGGGCGTTGGAAATCCGGGTGTAGCGCAGATGGTAGCGCGCTTGAATGGGGTTCAAGAGGCCGCTGGTTCAACTCCAGTCACTCGGACCAAACAAATAAGGCTCGAAAGTGTAAACTTTCGGGTCTTTTTTGCGTTTTCAAGAACTTTTTGAGCCTATTTATGCTCAGCTAATTTCTGCGCAAAACCCGATTACGTCCAAAATTACGTCCAAAATTTAAGAAAAATAAATTTCGGTCATAATATCGGCGGTCTTTTTCTTGCTTTCATCAAGACAATGAGTGTATATATCCATCGTTGTGGAAATGTTCTCATGCCCTAAGAATTCCTGAGCTTGCTGAGGCGTGGCACTATGCGCTGCCAGCAAGCTTGCTGCCGTGTGTCTCATGTCATGCACTCTGATTTCGGGCAGACCATGAGCCTTCAAAAACTTTTTCCAATAGCGCGTTATGTAGTCTGGTAAAACAGGTGAGTCGTCAGGCATCTGACAAACCTTATCGCATCTGCTGCAGAACACTGGTTTTTCAAGAAAAAAGGTCTCGTGCTCGGCGTTGTTACCACGGCATCGGGCTTTACATCCATGATACTGCCGAAGATGATAACCTCGATCGTTGAGTCTGCGTCTCTTGCAATGAGCTTCTGGGTAACGGCAGCAATGTTTGCGGTGGTAGCACTTGCCGTTGCACTGTTTGTCCGCGACTTCCCGTCGGACATGGGCCTTGTTCGTTACGGCGAAGGCGAAGAGGGCGACAAGTCCAAGCGCACAGTCACCGAACGCTATGCCCCCAGCACCAAGCATTGTGTTTACATGATGATCGCCTGCTTCATAATCGGAGCTATTTGCTATGTTCAGGGACAGATCCGCACACTTAACCTGACGACCGTCGGCTGGTCTGCGGCAGATGCTGCGGCGGCGCTCGCACCTTACGGCGCATTCATCATCATCGGCAAGCTTATCTACGGCCCCATATCCGATCGCTGGTCTCAGCGTAAGATAGGCTGGATATTCTTTATGCTCGTCGGTATCAGCCATGCGATATTCGCGCTTGCACCTTACGATTTCTTTAATTACACGCTGGTTATTGTCAACGTTATTCTCTATTCCCTCGGCGGACCTATCTGTACGATCGGCCTTGCTCTTTACGGCATAGAGCTTGCAAAGGATGGGGACACCGTGAAGTGGATTCGCAACTACCTCGTTGTCTATAACATTGCCCCGATAGTCCTCACTCCGCTGGCCGGCATGTCCGCCGATGCAACCGGAAACTACAGTCTTTGCTTCTGGATACTGGCGGCGCTCTCCGTGGTCGGCGCAGTATTTGCTCAGCTGGCATACAGCGGAGCGTATAAGCGTTATAACAAGCTCCATGGCGGCCAGAATGCGGCTGAAGCAGAGCAGGCATAACTTAAAAGCAGCATAACTTAACGAAGCATCTCCGGAGAGTATATCCGGGATGCTTCAACCGCAAAAACCTTATCTATCGGAGATGATAAAATGATAAAAGAAATAAAATACAAAGCTCTGTTTGAGCCGTTTAACATCGGAAAGCTGCGCGTTAAAAACCGCATCTGCTATGCACCTGTAGGTACGGGACTGAGCGACAACGGAACAAGTGCGTTTGACGACGCCGATATTGCCTTTTACACGGCACGTGCTAAGGGCGGAGCCGGACTTATAACCACCGGTGCAATATTTACAGATCTTGAGGTCGATGCATACAAGCCCGGAGCACTCGGAACATGGCAGATAACTTACAATCCACCGCTGTTCAGACTTCAGGCGGCAAAACTTCTTGACAGAGTTCATAGCTTCGGTACAAAAATGTTTGCTCAGCTGTCGCTCGGTACGGGACGTAATTCGGGAAGCTATGCGCCCAGCCCGATCCCACAGTTTGCAGATCCGTCAAAGCAAAGCCCGGTGCTGACCGAGCAGCAGCTTCGCACAAAGATAGAGTATCTTATAAAAGGCGCTGAGATAGCAAAGAATTCCGGATTTGACGGCGTGGAAATACATGCGCTGCACTTTGGCTACCTTCTCGATGAGCTTGAAATGGAGATATCAAACTTCCGCACCGATGAATACGGCGGCAGTTTTGAAAACCGCATGCGTGCATGCCGTGAGATCGTCGAGGGCATAAAAGCCCGCTGCGGCAAGGATTTTCCGGTCTCGATGCGCCTTGGCATGAAAAGCTATATTAAAGGCTTCAATCAGTCCTCTCTTTCGGGCGATGATGAGGCAGGACGCACGCTTGAAGACAGTATCAGAATATGCCGTGCGCTTGAAGAGTACGGCTATGATCTGATAAGCGTTGATGTAGGAATTTATGATTCGTACTACTATTGTTATCCCCCGATGTATCTGCCGATGGGGCTGAATGTGGATATGGCCGCCGAATGCAAGAAAGCTGTATCCATCCCCGTTGTTGTCTGCGGCAGAATGCATGATCCGGAGATCTGCGAGGAGGCCGTGGCATCGGGAAAGGTTGATGGCGTAGTTGTCGGAAGGCAGATGCTTGCAGACCCGGATTTTGCGTTGAAAATCAAAACCGAGCGTGTAGATGATATCCGCCCCTGTTTGAGCTGCAACTTCGGCTGTCGGGGAAAGATGCAGGACGGTCTTGGCCAGCGCTGCGCGGTAAATCCGCAGATGCGCCGCGAAAAAGAATGCGGACTCGTGCCGGTCAATGAGCGTGAGAGAAAGAACATAATGGTTATCGGCGGCGGTGTTGCCGGACTTGAAGCGGCAAGAGCTGCGGCAACACGCGGACATAAGGTCAGCATATATGAAAAGGAAGACAGAGTCGGCGGCCTTGTGAATGTTGCCGGAGCACCGTCATTCAAGGCCGAGGACAGGCAGTTGATTGCATGGTATGTCCGCCAGCTAAATTTGCTGGGCGTAAAGATAGAGTGCGGCAGAGAGGCCACGCTTGACTTTATACTTGAAAAAGCACCGGATGCGGTTATATCAGCAACGGGATCTGTGCCGATCGTACCGCGCATAAACGGAGCGGATCATCCCAAAGCGGTCGGTTTCAAAGAAGCGATGCTGGGCAAAGCCGAGGTAGGCAGGAAAGTCGTCGTTGTCGGCGGTGGGCTTGTCGGCTGCGAGGTGGCGCTCAATTTCACAAAACTCGGACACGAAGTAACGATTGTCGAGTTCCTTGACGATATCCTGCGCTCCGGCGCACCCACGCCGATAATGAATAAAATGTGCCTCAAGGATCTGTTCAAAGAGCATGAAGTGCGCATCTGCACGGGAAGCGCTTTGACGGAGGTTAATGACGCAGGCGCTGTTATAAAAACCGCCGATGGTATTAAAACGCTTGAAGCAGATACGGTAATTCTCGCCGTCGGCCTTCGCTCGAGAGACGGCTTTGCCACTCAGCTTGAGAAGTATAATATTGAAGCATATTCAATAGGCGACGAGAATATGGTCGCAAATATTCTGCACTCGGTAGCCGAAGGCTACGAGGTCGGAAGAAACATATAACGTCATTGCGCTCGCTGAGCATACCCGGCGAGCGCTTGACAGAACTAAATGCCCCTGCTAAAATTTCAATGTTAATCAATTAACACAGGAGTAACGATATGGCGTGGTCATACTTTCTTATAATAATTGCACTTGTGATCGTCCTGTTTATATTCGTAAAGCGGCCGATGTACGAAGTTATGTTCGTTGCATTCATATCGCTGTGTCTGATCACAGGTAATGCATCTAATGTCGGAGAATACTGGGTCTCGGCAAGCAGAAGTTATTTGCCGTTTACTCTGACTGGCTTTGTAATATTCGCAGTAATATTTGAAAAAACAGGTATTATCCAGGATATTATAGATATAATCGTTGCGCTTGTCGGACGCTTTCACGGCGGTGCGGGCTATGTCGCGCTTCTTGCTACCGCCGCTATGGGGTCATTCTGCGGAACCGGACCGGGAACAGCCGTCGCAACAGGAACAGTAACCATCCCCACAATGAAGCGCACAGGCTATTCTTCGGAGCTTGCTGCCGTCGTTTCGGCAGCCGGGTCGACTCTGGGACCTGTTATTCCGCCTACAGCGGCAATTCCGGTCATGTACGAAATGCTCAATGCCGTAATGCCCGGAAGATACAGCGGCTCGCAATTCTGGATGTTTGCGTGGCCCATATGCCTGTGGCTTATTCTTCAGCGTTTTATAACTCTTTTCTTTGTGATCCGTAAGCAGAACGTGCAGCCCGTCCCCAAGGAAGAGCGCCTGTCGCTTAAACTTGCACTGAAAAAAGGCTGGCGTTCGCTGCTGCTCCCGATAGTGCTGTTTATTCCGTTTATGTTCGGAATGCTCTGCGAGGACGGATTTATCACAGACCGACTCGGCGCGGCAGCGGCAGGTCATTTTTCTTCCGTACTTCTCTGCACGGTTCCTGCCATAGCGTCTGCCTTTGCACTTGTTCTTTATAAGCAGAAGGGGAACGATGTCACTGCAAAGGATATAGTTGATCTTGTCGGAGAATCAATAGTTGCGGTTGCCCCGGTCATAGTGATAACCTTCTCGGGCTATGCGCTTAATGAAATGCTTCAGCACATGGGGATCACCGATTCTGTTATAGCGTCTCTGGAAGCAATGCATCTTTCAAAGTTTGCCATTGTCATACTCGGACCGCTGTTTTTCACCATTATGGGTATGTTTATAGAAACATCGACCCTGTATCTTATTTTCGGACCGGTATTTATTCCTCTTGCCATAGCTGCCGGCGTCAATCCGCTGATTGCCGCAATGTCGGTGAACATTATGACAAACGCGATGGGACAGCTGACTCCGCCGTTTGCGCTGTGTCTGCTGGTCTCAATAGGAATCGCCGATGCTGATTTCAAGGAAACAAGCAAGCAGGCAGTGGTATGGTGCGCCGCTCAGTTTGTGGTCATAGTTCTGTATCTGTTGGGATGGCTTCCAATGTTCGGGATGGCCGTATAGGAGAAAGCGAAATGAAAGAAAAATTGGCAAACGTATTCAAACGCATTTTTGCTGTGTGCCAGTCGCTGCTTCTGGTGGCGTCGCTGGTTACAGTCCTTGCCTATATTGCCGCATTTATCATCGGCGGCGAGACGGCGGTGCTTATTGACAGTATTGTCTATAATAAAGTTTTTCCCATCATGTTCTTTTTAGCCGTTGCCTTTGCCTTTGTTGGCGTAGTATATCTGTATCTTACGGGGTACAGAACGTTCCGCTTTGAAACAAAGAAGAAGGACTGATCCGAATGCAGCCTTCGCAAAGCAGTATCGATAAAACCGCATATCTGTATATCGCGATAACTTCGCTGCTCTGGTCGGGCATGGAGGTCGCGTGTAAGTACGTTGCCGAGCAATTTAACCCGCTGCAGCTCACATTCGGCAGAGTTTTTGTCGGTGGTATGATTCTTCTGCCGTTTGCCATCAAATCTGTCAGGAAAAAAGGAATTGTCTTAAACTGCGGGGCAATGGGGAAGTTTGCAGCGCTGGGGCTGTTGGGCGTGGCAATAAGCATGACGATCAATCAGCTTGCAATAGTGTACGCTCCGGCGTCTGTCGTTAGCTCAATAGCCTCCGGAAATCCTGTTTTCATTGCGCTTCTGTCGTGGCTGCTGATAGGTGAGCATTTCGGTCGAAGCAAAAGGCTGAGCCTTGCTTTTGATCTAATCGGAATCTGCCTGATAATCCGCCCATGGGATATTCATATTACTGTACCCGGAGTTATATACTCGCTTCTTGCTCCGCTGACGTTCTCGCTTTATTCGGTGCTCAGCAAGCGCGTGTGCAGAGAATACGGTGGACTTACAACGACGTGCTTCTGCTTTATCTTTGGCGCACTTGAGATGATGACGGCGGCGCTTTTGACGCATGTTCCGGCAATAGCGGAATTTCTGACGGCAGCGCAGCTTGAGAGCTTTGCTTATGTTCCGTTTTTCAAAGGGTACACGGTTGGAGGCATCCCGGCGCTTCTGTATATAGCTGTAGGTGCAACCGGCATAGGTTTCTGCTGTTATTTTATGGCCATAGAAAAAAGCACTGCCTTGCATGCCTCGCTCGTGTTTTTCTTTAAGCCGATACTGGCTCCCGTATATGCGGTAATACTGCTCGGAGAGAATATAAGCGAGAATGTTTTGGCGGGTATAATATGCATGGTGATCGGCGCGGCGCTTTTTGCGCTGCCTGATCTGCTGAAAAAGCCGATGACCGACGGCAATGTACAAAAATTGGATGCTTGATGCAAAATCTAAGCGGAGGCGTAGTGCCTCCGCTTAGTACTTTTTGAAATTATCTGTTCAATATCCCGCTCTCAGCTCGCGCTTATACTTGTAGAATGTATTTCTCGCCAGTCCTGCAAGCATATAGCGGTTAACGCCTTCGAGAATGTAATAAACATCATTACCAGTGAGACTTATGCTGCTCTGCAATGTCTGCCTGTATGTGTCCGTGTCAATGTGTCGCTCTTTGAGAAACACAAGGCTGACTCCCTGACGATACAGCGCCTCGTATGCCTCTACGCCCTCGGCAGCGTTGCGGCTCATGCGGCTTACGCTGTCAAATATGATAGTATCGCCAGAGGAAACACAGCGCATAAGCTTTTGCCATTCCTTGCGGTCAAGCTTTGTGCCTGTATATTCTTCCTGTACTATAACGGCATCGGGAAACTCTCGGAGAATGTTCCGTATCTGCCGCTCAATGTTCTGCTTTCGTGTGCTTATTCTGCAATAGCCGTATACCATGTCTAACTCCATTCTTTCAGTATCAATTTAACCCTGTCTGCGTTTAGTATCAAACTTTCGGCAAAACTCGGCGTGACAGCGTCATTTGCCAGTACCATTTTTATCGTTCGTTTTGTCTGATACCATCGTAGCAGATGAAAAGGGAAACGCATACTTCAAAATGCGCAGTCAATCGGTGCTTTACTCAATGTACAACGCTGGTTTGTCCACTGAGTAAAACACAATTTTTTAGTTAAACAGTTCGGCTTGAAATACGTCCAAAATACGTCCAAACGAGCTTAAATCAAAATGCATGCAAAACATGGCGGTTTTGTTTTTTCTTAGTGCCTTCTTTATTTAATGTGAAGAAATAAACCTTGATAAATCAGCAAAAAACAACGCCCATAGAGAGGAATGGGGTTCAAGAGGCCGCTGGTTCAACTCCAGTCACTCGGACCAATATGAACAGTCGTCACAGTGTGGCGGCTGTTTTTTTATTCAGGTGATAGGGACCAGCGGCCTCTTGCAAATTCAAATCCGCCGCTCGGCGTGCCGAACGCAAAGCGTCGGCATGCCGCTGGTTCAACTCCAGTCACTCGGACCAAACGAAACAGTCGTCACAGTGTGGCGGCTGTTTTTTCGTTTAGAAGAAAAGGAACCGGCGGCAAATTCAAATTTGCCACCGACTTACCTGATATTGTCCTGATATGTGCGCTTCAACAAAATAGACAAAAAAAGCACACAAATTTGCAAACTTTCACTATTTGTCGGGTAAACAAAATGTGGTATAATACCTCACGAAGAGGGCAATTGCAAGGTCGTTTCCCACTATGCCGGTACTGCGTGCCGCGCTGCGGCCTTCAATTCGGTAGAATATGCCCTACAAAATACAACTGCACCGCACGGATATCCTCCGTGCGGTGCAGTTTTTTGATGTACTCAATGGCATGACGGTATTAGCATAAAATCTCAAGTGTGTATTGACAAAAAGATATACAGTACAATATAATTTGTTTACCAATATCGCGAAATTTGTAATCGTTTTAGGAGGATATTAGATGAGAAAACGTTTTCTTAGCACAGTGCTTGTCTTGATAATGTTATTAAGCCTTGCGCCGATGTCAGCTTTGGCAGACGATACGTTTAGAAGTGGAGATTTTACATTCGTGATCGAAACCGGGGTCGCTTGTGTGAAAAAATACAACGGTTCGTCGTCGTCCGTGAGCGTACCGTCGAAAGTTGATTATGACGGAGTGACATACAAGGTCAGAAACATACATCAGGATGCCTTTAAAAACTGCACCACTATTCAAAAGCTCGTCCTGCCTGAGACTGTCAACCGCATCGGAAAGCAGGCGTTTGCCAATTGCACAAGTTTGAATTCGATCACCATTAACGGCGACCTAAACGGAGTCTATACCGTTGATAACACATTCTATAACATTGGAGCAAATTCCGATTACCTGAATGTTACTTTCGGCCCGGAAGTCACGGCTATACCGAGTAATCTGTTTGACTCTACATATTCCAAAAGTGAAGGATACTATCCTCACATTACCAGTGTGACGATTCCCGATTCGGTGACAAGTATAGGCTTGGGCGCATTTAACAACTGCCACGATTTGAAGGCGGTTCGCCTGGGAAGCGGAGTGAAATCTATTGGTACAAATGCATTTCGTAACACTGCCATACAGTCATTGACGATAGACGGCAACTGCACTGTCGGTAAATATGCGTTTTTGTACTGTCATTCACTTAAGGAGCTTACCATAAACGGTGATTGCACGTTGATCGAGGGCTGCTTTGCTCATTGCACCAGTCTGGAGTCAATAAAAATAAATGGCACGATCAAGGATAATATACAATCATCGATCAGTGAAAATCCGGTACTATTTATTGCTCCGCCGTTTTATAATGTCGGCTCAAATTCTGATTCGCTGAAAGTAACGTTCGGGAAATCGGTTTCGGTGATACCCGAACGACTGTTTGCTACTCACTCATCAAAAAGCGAAGGAACATATGCACGCATAACGGAAGTTGATCTTCCAAGCTCGATCAGCAGTATCGGAGACTATGCTTTCTATAATTGCCACGACCTGAAGGTTGCAAACTATGAAGGCTCACCTTCCGAATGGATCAACGTGCCGGTAGGCGCCGGTAACGAGCCTCTTTGGTCTGCACATTTCAATTTCGGCAGCTCGTATAGTTTTTACGATGTGCATCCGACCGACTATTGCTATGATGCCGTCAAATGGGCTGTGGATAATGAAATAACAATGGGCACAACGCCCACGACCTTTGAACCTAAAAAAACGTGCACCCGCGCACAGACTGTTACTTTCCTCTGGCGTGCAGCCGGTAAACCGGAACCGGTTGGAATGTCAAACCCGTTTTATGATGTAAAACGCGATGATTATTATTACAAAGCGGTTCTGTGGGCAGTTTCGGAAGGTATAACCAAAGGTACGACAGATACAACATTCAGCCCTAATGCAACGGTATCCCGTGCGCAAACAGTGACATTCCTGTGGCGTATGGCAAATAAGCCGATGATTTCCGGCAACAATCTGTTCTATGATGTTGTCAAAGGCGACTATTTCTATGATGCTGTGCTGTGGGCAGCAGCAATGAATATAACAACAGGAACCACACCTACAACATTTTCGCCCAATGAAGGCTGCAATCGCGGACAAATCGTGACTTTTATTTACAGATACATGGGCAAATAAATCAAAAACTACAAGACACCCGACCGTCGGTCGGGTGTCTTGCTCTTACTTCACTATTGCATTTTGCTTGACCCACTCGCCCCACTTTCTATAGGCGCTGCCGTCGGGGTGGATACCGTCGGAGGTAATGTCCGAGGAAAGCGTGCCGTTTGCGTCGTCGAACAGATCGTTGCACTCAAGATAGAAGATCGTCTCGCCGTCGGCGAGGGTCTTGGTATAATCATTGAGGTTATTAAGATTTGCGTTATTCACTGCGGTACCGCGCGAATCCTGCGTTGCAGAAACGTGAAGGTTCGACATGATGTAGATTATCGCATCCGGCTGAGCCGCACGGATCTTATCGATAAGATTGCTGTAGGTCTGCTTGAGCGCTTCGACAGAGCCGCCGATATCGTTTATGCCGAGCATGACATATACCTTGCCGAACTGCCTGCTTTGCAGAAGCGCCGGAAGAGTAGTCGTTCCGACTCCGGAAACATCTGCACTTGTGCTCATTGCACCGGTCAGGCTGAGACCTACGGTCGTGAAGAACGTTGCTCCGTCGATCGTTTCCATCATCTGAATGCCCACCATGCGCGAGTCACCGATAAACAGCGCGTCGTTAAAATAGCCCTCGGGCGCGGTCGTGAACTGCAGGGGAGTGGGCGTAGGCTCCGGTGTCGGCTCAAGGCTCTCGGAGGGCGCGGCGCTCGTTCGGGTGTCATCGGCAGTTCCGCTGTCTCTTTTGTTCTGGAGGCTGACACATATAAGAGCGATCAGAACAATGATCAGCACAAAAGCAATGAGCGCAATAACCTTCTGCTTTTTTGTCATATAAAGATCTCCTTTTTGGATGTATGGACGACACACCGATCAGCGTGCCGTCCATGAATTATAATTATTTTTCACTGCTGAGCTTCACCTGAAGCTTAACGGGGTTGTGGTCGGAATAAGTGAAGCCTTCGTCGAGTGTGTTCACTGCAACAAGCTCAACATTCGGCGACAGAATGAAGCCGTCTATGACATAGTGCTGAGTGTTCTCGGTGTCCGACGGGTCATAGGGCTGGTTGAGGAGCCTGCAGCTCGGGGTTTCAAGATCGTATGCAAGCGTCCAGCCCTCCGGCATGATATCCTCGCTTATAGTGCCCGGCTCCCACAGATCCTTGTGCGTGTTGGGGTATTTGTCAAGCCCGTTGGGGAATATCTGATTGAAGTCACCGCCGGCTATGACATAGTTGCCCTTTTCGTACTCGGACTGAATAAACTCACGCAGCTGCTTTGTCTGCGCGATCTTGCCCTCGCCGTCGTCATAAGCCTCCAGATGGAGATTTACGATAACAAGCTTGCTGTTTGTTCCGGATATGGGCAGATAGCTTACGAGCAGGCAGCGCTTGAGATTTGCGGTGCTGACCGGCCAGCTAAACGGGCAGGGAAGCGATATGCGCTCGGACGAGTCGATATCGTATACCGTTGTCGTCAGAAGTCCGCTGTTTACCCGGCCGATAGGCGGCACGGGGTAGGGGACGAATTTGCACGAGTAGTTGAGCGCATAGGTGCTGTTGTTTATGCCAAGCGCGTAAGCCTCGTCCTTCCCGTAGGTTCTGGAGGAGTTTTTATCGACCTCCTGCAGCATGAATATCGTTGCAGGATCCGATGACGAATAAAGCGTTTTGTATATGCCTAAAAGCGACGCGGCGACCGTGTCCTGGTCGGCGGAAGAGACATTCGTGCCGCCGTCCATAAAAAAGTCCGATCCCTTGCCGAGACCGGCATAGCCTATGTTCCAGCTTATGACCGAAAACTCCTCATCCAGGAACGGTGAAAGGCCGCTGACCTCCGAGTTTGCCTCGACCTTAACATCCATAACGTCTCCGGGTTTGAATTCGGTGACCGACAGCCAGAGGATCAATGCGGCGGCTGCCAAAAGAATTATGCCAAGAATTACAAGAACTGTTTTAAGCAATTTTTTTGCCATGTCCTCACCTCACGAGTGTATATTATCACAGCCCATTCCCGTATTCAAGCAAATTCGACAGATGCCTGAGCAAAACGACAAAATTGCGCGATTTTGCTTGATAAGGAGCATATAATGGCGTATAATTGCAAAGATATTATTACTTTTGCGGGAGGCCGGAAAATGAGTTATGATACTATAAGAATGAGCGACCCAGAGCTGTACGGCGCAATGAAAAACGAGCTTGAGCGCCAGCGCGATCATATTGAGCTGATAGCGTCGGAGAACTTCACCAGCCGCGCCGTAATGGAGGCAATGGGAAGCCATCTTACGAATAAATATGCCGAGGGCTACCCCGGCGCGAGATATTACGGCGGCTGCGAATATGTCGATATCGTTGAGCAGCTTGCCATCGACAGAGCAAAGAAGCTTTTCGGGGCCGAGCACGCAAATGTTCAGCCGCATTCCGGCTCGCAGGCAAACGTCGCGGTCTATCTCGCGCTTTTAAAGCCCGGCGATACGATACTCGGCATGGATCTCAGCCACGGCGGACATCTGACGCACGGCTCGAAAGCGTCTATCTCCGGCAAGTATTTTAACGCCTGCTTCTATGGTGTCGATCCCGAGACCGAGATGATCGATTATGAAAAGGCAATGCAGATAGCCGGCGAGTGCAAGCCGAAGATCATAATTGCGGGCGCAAGCGCCTATTCACGCATAATTGACTTTAAGAAAATGCGTGAGATCGCCGACGAGGTAGGAGCATACCTCATGGTCGATATGGCGCACATCGGCGGCCTTGTCGCAGCCGGCGTTCACCCCAGCCCCGTGCCTTACGCCGACGTCGTAACAAGCACGACCCACAAAACACTCAGAGGGCCGCGCGGCGCAATAATCCTGTGCAAGGATGAGCTTAAAAAGAAGATAAACAGCGCAGTGTTCCCCGGAACCCAGGGCGGACCGCTCATGCACATAATTGCCGGCAAGGCCGTCTGCTTCAAGGAAGCGATGAGCGAGGAATTTAAGGCGTATCAGCGCCAGGTCGTGAAAAACGCTGCCGTTCTGGCCGATACCCTGTCCGAGAACGGCATACGCCTCGTATCCGGTGGCACTGATAACCACCTTATGCTGGCCGATACAATGAGCCTCGGCCGCACCGGCAACGAGGTTCAGGAGCTTCTTGACGCGGCGCATATCACCGCAAATAAAAACTCCATTCCCTTTGATACTCAGTCCGTCAAGCTCACCAGCGGCATGCGCTTCGGAACTCCGGCGGTCACTACGCGCGGAATGGGCGAGGACGAAATGCGCGATATAGGCAAAATGATAGTGCGGATTATAAACGACGGCGGCGATGAAGCAATTGATGATGTAAAGCAGCAGGTACTGTCCCTGTGCGAGCGTTTTCCGCTCTACCCCGAGATCGAGATGTAAAGTACCGAAAAAATGAATAGATCATTGCTGAATGTTTTAGGCTGCTACATACTCTGGGGGCTGCTGCCGATATTCTGGAAGCTGCTTGCCGGAGTCAACTCAGCCTATGTTCTCGCGCAGAGAATAGTTTTCTCCTGCGTGTTCTGCCTTGCCGTTATACTCATAAAAAGGCATGGCGGCGAGATTGGAAGGATCATAAAGAACAAGTCCGAGCGGCGTATGTTTTTCCTGTGCGGCATACTCATCTCGATAAACTGGGGAGTGTATATCCTCACGGTCGCGATGGGCAGAATACTCGAAGCGAGCCTTGCGTATTATATGAATCCGCTGTTTTCCGTGCTCATCGGAGCGATATTTTTCAAGGAAAGGCTCAGCCGGGTGCAGTGGGCGAGCGTCGCGCTTGCCTTTGCCGGAGTCATGTTCTCCGTCATCCGCTATGGCGAGGTGCCGTATCTTGCAATTATAATCGGCCTGTCGTTCGCGCTGTACGGCGCGCTTAAAAAAGGCATAAAGGCCGACAGTGAAACTTCCATATGCATGGAAACGATGGCAGTGCTGCCGATAGCGATTGTGTTTATAGCATATGCGCAGTTTTCCGGCTTTACAACATTTTCATCGCTCACAACGGCAGAAGCGCTGCTTCTTATAGCAACAGGCCCGATAACGTCAATTCCGCTCATGCTGTTTGCAAAGGGCATAAAGGAAACGTCGATCGTAACCTCCGGCATACTTATGTATATTAATCCTACGCTCCAGCTGCTTGTCGGCGTGTTTATCTATAACGAATCCTTCACGCAGACAAATGCGATAACCTTTGCATTCGTCTGGGCAGCGGTCATACTGTTCGTTTTCGACAGCCTGAGAAAGAATAAGAAAGTGAATGCGTAAAATTACAGAGCTATCCACCATCCGGGGATAATAGCAAAAGGCGTGACTGCCAAAGTCACGCCTTTAATAATATAGTGCGCCCGAGTGTTTGCCCGGAGAGCTGAATTTCAGCTCTTCTTATATGTCATAACTATACCGACAATAGCCGCTGCAAAGACTATAGGAGCAAGCCTTACAAAAACAAATTCAAATCCATGCAGGATCGTTCCGGCGACTGCAAGTTCGGGATTGTTGTAATTCCAGTCCATATAGGAGCCGTTTATTGCGGCAAAAGCAATAAATATTACCGCCATAAATGCACACAATGAGATAAGCAACCAGCGAATGGTTTTTACTTTCGACGAATGCCTGTTTGAAAGCTGCAAATTTATCACCTCGAGCTTTTCGGAAATGGCTCTCAATTCATCGGAAGCTGACTCGCTTATGGCTTCTCCGAGCAAATCACTGACCGAAACGCCGAATTCGTCTGCCAATGAAATAAGCATGCTTGAGTCCGGAACGGATAAACCGTTTTCCCATTTAGATACGGTCTGCCTCACAACGTTTAATTTTATCGCAAGCTCTTCCTGCGAAAGCCCTTTTGCTTTTCTGAGCTGTTTTATATTTTCGTCTAACATAACTATGCCTCCTTGAGCTGATAGGCTGATTATACAGTCAAAAGAGCCGCTGCAGCAAGCAACGCAAATTAACAGAACGCTTATTCGCAGGGCATTGAGTAAATTCGTATTAACATATAAAAAACAGCCGCGGCAGTATAAGCTGACGCGACTGCTTTTCATGAACGTTATTGCAAAATTCTCAGATCTTTTTCCACTTTGCGCCGTTGGGGATATCGGTGACTTCGATGCCCTGAGCCTTCAGCTCATCGCGGATGCGGTCGGCCTCGGCGAAGTTTTTGGCCTTCTTTGCCTCGGCGCGCGCCTTGAGCAGCGCCTCGATCTCGGCGTTCTGCTCGCCGGACTCGGAGATAACGGTGAACTCCGCGCCGCCGGAGACGGCCTGCTTTTTAAGCTCTTCGCGCCGTGCGTCGGCCTTTTCGATAAGACTGAGGCTGAGCACCTTGTCAAAGTCGGCGATCGCGGCAAGCTTTGTGTCGTCGTTGGTCTTGTATTTAAGAACGTCATAAAGCGCTGTGACGGCAAGCGAGGTGTTCAGGTCGTTGTCCAGCGCCGCGGTGAACTTGGACTTGAGCGCTGCCATTGCGTCCTCGTCGATTGCTTCGCCGCTTGCCTTGAGCGCGGCTATGCGGTTTACGAGCTTATTATAGGTGCCCTGCGCGTTGTCGAGGTTTTCCCAGCTGAACACGAGCGACTTGCGATAGTGGCTCTGCAGGCAGAACAGGCGATAGGCGAGGGGATCATAGCCCTTTTCCTCAAGCAGCGAAACGGTCAGAAATTCGCCCTTGGACTTGCTCATTTTGCCGGAGTTTGTGTTCAGATGCAGAACATGCATCCAGTAGTTGCACCACTTGTGGCCAAGGTAGGACTCGGACTGAGCGATTTCGTTGGTGTGATGCGGAAAAGCGTTGTCGATGCCGCCGCAGTGAATGTCAAGATCCTCGCCGAGGTGCTTCATGGATATGCCGGAGCACTCAATGTGCCAGCCGGGATAGCCGACGCCCCAGGGAGAGTCCCATTTGAGCGCCTGATCCTCGAACTTGGACTTTGTAAACCACAGGACGAAGTCGTTCTTGTTGCGCTTGTTTACGTCCTCCTCAACGCCCTCGCGCACGCCGACGTCGAGATCATCTGCGTTAAAGTCGTTGAAAATATAGTAGCGCTCAAGCTTCGAGGTGTCGAAATAAACGTTGCCGCCGGCAAAGTAGGCATAGCCCGTGTCCATGAGCTTGGAGATGATCTTGATATACTCATCGATGCAGTTTGTCGCAGGCTCAACAACGTCGGGGGTCTTGATGTTGAGCTTTGCGCAGTCGGAGAAGAATGCGTCGGTGTAGAACTTTGCGATCTCCATGACTGACTTGTGCTCGCGCTTTGCGCCCTTGAGCATCTTGTCCTCGCCCTCGTCGGCGTCGCTCGTGAGGTGGCCGACGTCGGTGATGTTCATGACGCGCTTGACGTTATAGCCGGCATAGCGCAGATACTTTTCAAGAACGTCCTCCATGATGTACGAGCGGAGGTTTCCGATGTGCGCAAAGTGATACACCGTCGGGCCGCAGGTGTACATCTTGACTATATCCGGATGATTGGGAACAAAGTCCTCTTTCTTTCTTGTTGCAGAATTATAAAGCTTCATAATTAAACTCCTTATGAAAAATAAAGCCTCTCATGGCCGTGACCATGAGAGGCGTGATTTACGCGGTTCCACTCTCTTTTGTAGCTTAAAGGCCTTAACGCGGCATACGCGGAGGCATTTCCTCCTCCGAGGCTCCCGGACGCATTTCCTTCTCATCACCGCGGCCATGCTCTCAGCTGATGCAAAGCCTCTCTGTACGGGCGAGGGGAGAAGTACTTCTTCCGTTCAGCGCCAATAGAATATTACCATTGCGGACAATTCGTGTCAAGCACAGTGCTTGAACACGTTGATGTTTTTTACGAAATATTCGATACCGGAGTACAGCGTCGTGACAAGGATCAGCACCCAGCATATGACCGCAACGACCTGCGGAGCGGGGAACCAGGGCTGTGTCGCGATGATGAGAATGCCGAGCGCGACCATCGTAACGCCGGTTTTGATCTTTCCCGACCACGCGGCGGCAATGACTATGCCCTGCTCGACTGCAAGCAGCCTCAGACCCGAAACGCCGAACTCGCGCAGCAGAACGACCGCGACTACCCAGCCGGGCATAAGTCCGACCTCGACAAAGTAGCACATTGCCGACAGCACGAGCATCTTATCCGCAAGAGGATCCATAAACTTGCCGAAATCGGTGACAAGATTATACTTTCTTGCGATCCTTCCGTCAATAAGGTCGCTCATGCATGCAATTATGTAAACCGCGAGCGCCCAGTACGGGAAATCAAGGTACAGCAGCACCATGAAAACGGGAACAAGAATAATTCTGCCAATAGTGATCTTATTAGGTGTGTTCATGCTTATTCCTCCTGTCCAATAAGGTTGCCGTCGTCGGAAACGGCGGTTATGCGCACGGGAACGATCTGTCCCTCGCCGCCGCGGCCTTCGAAAACAACAAGACCGTCAATGTCGGGCGAGTCATAGCAGCTCCGGCCGATCCAGTTGCCGTCGGCGTCGTGGTCGGTGCAGATGACCGGCAGAACCTTTCCGACGAGCGAGGCTGCGAAATCATCCATTATGCGTGCCTGAATATCCATGATGAGGTCTGCGCGGCGCTGAGCCTCCTCAAACGGAACATGCTCCATTTTCGCTGCCGGGGTGCCCTCCTCCGGGGAGAAGGGGAAAACGCCGGCGCGCTCGATCTTGGCTTCGAGCAGGAAGCTGCACAGCTCCTCAAACTCATCCTCGCCCTCGCCGGGCAGACCGGCAATAAGGCTCGTGCGCAGAACAAGTCCGGGGATGCGGCGGCGCAGAGTTTTAAACAGTGCGCGTATATCGTCGCCCGTGCCGTGCCTGTTCATGGTTTTCAGGATCTTGTTATTTATATGCTGGATGGGTATGTCCAGATATTTTACTATCTTGGGATTGAATGCTATCTCGTCGATAAGCTCATCGTCGAACTGATCGGGATAAGTGTAATGCAGGCGTATCCATTCAACGCCGTCGATCTCGCTTATCCGGCGGCAAAGCTCTGCAAGGCAGCGTTTTCCGTAAAGATCCGTGCCGTAGCGCGTTATATCCTGCGCGATGACGATGATCTCCTTCACGCCGTGAGCTGCGAGGTCGCGCGCTTCCTCAACAACGTTTTCCATCTCTCTCGAGCGGTATCTGCCGCGTATGTACGGAATCGCGCAGAAGGCGCAGAAGTTATCGCAGCCCTCGGCGATGCGCAGATATGCCCACGACGGGCCGGTGCTTACAACGCGCGGTATTTCGTCCACGGGGGCGCTGTTGTCCGCAAAAAGGCTAACCGGCTTTTCTTCAAAAACTGCGTTCACAGCAGGAACGATATCGCCGAAGCTGCCGACGCCGAGGATGGCGTCAACCTCCGGAAGCTCATCGGTAACTGCGGCGCGGTAGCGTTCGGTAAGGCAGCCGGTCACTATGATCTTGCCGAGCCTGCCTTCGGCCTTGAGCTTTGCCATTTCAAGGATCGTGTCGATCGCTTCGCTTTTTGCGGCGTCTATAAAGCCGCAGGTGTTTATAATCACGGCGTCCGCGCCGTCGGGAGACGGGGCGAGCGCATAGCCTGCTTCACTCAGCAGATACAGCATCTGCTCGCTGTTGACGAGGTTTTTTGCACAGCCCAAAGAAATTAGGGCAATTGTCCTGTCCATTCAGTAATCACCTTGAGTATCAAATTCGTTAAGTGCGTGTTTTATCTGATCCCACGAGTAGCCGCGCCGAAACAGCGCGTCCGAGACCTTTTTTACCTGCGCCCGGTCGCCGGGATCGCTGAGCCTTGAGCGGAGAAATCGCGCAAGATATTCGTCCTGCTCGGGCATCTGAGACATGGCCTCGTCCCACAGCTCGCGCGAAACTCCGTGCCGACGCAGCTCCTGCTTTATGCGGGATGCGCCGTAGCCCTTGGCGGCGTAGTGCCTAACAACGCTTCCGGCGTATTCGGCGTCGTTAATAAGGCCCATTTGGCACAGCCACTCGGCGCATTCCTCGGCGTTTTCGGGCGTTTCGCCCTTTTCGACGAGCCGCTTGCGCAGCTCCTCGCGCGACATCGGACGGGCGTTTATGATCCTCAGCGCCCTTGCCTTGGCAAGTGCGAGCGTGCATGCCGAAACAAGCTCGTTGTATGCATCCTCGTCAAAGTCCATTCCGGAGTGGATAAAGCGCTCGGTTATTATGCCGAGTGTGGTTTTAAGCTCCGTTCCGTCATCGAAAACGAGCGTGAAGCGCTCGGGCGAGGTCTGCTTGATCTCACGCAGCGTCACTTGTATCAGCCTTCAAAATCGTCGGCGGAAACATCCACCGCGCGTCCTGCTGCCTGGGCTGCCTTGCGTGCCTGCGGGCTCATGAGCTTGTACGCATTATCGCGTATTTGCTGTTCAATGTTATTGCAGATCTCGGGATTCGCAAGCAGGTATTCCTTAACGGCGTCTCTGCCCTGAATGCGCTGCTCGCCGACGGTGAACCATGCGCCGGCCTTGTCGATTATCTCAAGCTTAACGCCGAGGTCAACGATTTCGCCGACCTTGGAAATACCCTCGCCGTACATGATGTCAAACTCTGCCTCTTTGAACGGGGGAGCGCACTTGTTCTTTATGACCTTTGCGCGCGTGCGGTTGCCGATCATCTCTCCGCCCACCTTGAGCGTCTCGATCCTGCGCACGTCGATACGAACGGAGGCGTAGTATTTAAGCGCAAGACCGCCGGGAGTGGTTTCCGGATTCCCGTACATAACGCCGATCTTCTGACGCAGCTGGTTTATGAATATAACGGTGCAGCCGTTTTTCGAGATGCAGCCTGCAAGACGGCGCATCGCCTGCGACATGAGTCTTGCAAGCGCACCGACAACGGAGTCGCCCATTTCGCCTTCAAGCTCGATGCGGGGGATAAGGGCTGCGACCGAGTCAACAACTACAACGTCAACCGCGCTTGAACGAACGAGACTTTCGGTGATGTCGAGCGCCTGCTCGCCGGTATCGGGCTGAGAGATGAGCAGACTGTCGATATCGACGCCCAGCGCACGGGCGTATGCAGGCTCGAGCGCGTGCTCGACGTCGATGTATGCCGCCTCGCCGCCGGCCTTCTGAGCCGCCGCGACGACGTGCAGCGCAAGCGTTGTTTTACCCGAAGCCTCGGGGCCGTAGATCTCGATGATCCTGCCCTTGGGAACGCCGCCTATGCCGAGAGCAAGGTCGAGCGAGAGCGAGCCGGTCGACAGGGCCTCAACGTTAACGGGAATATCGTCGCCAAGGCGCATGATAGCGCCCTTGCCGTAGTTTTTCTCTATCTGCGCTATGCAGGTCTCAAGCGCTTTTTTCTTATCGCTTGCCTGCGAGTGAGTGGAGATGGGTGCTTTTTTCTTTTCAGCCATTTCTTTTACCTCAACTTATATCAGAATTCGTTTTTCCATTTACCTATAACGACGCGCTCAAAGCCGAGCGTATCGTTGCGGCCCTCTACCGAAACAAAGCCGGCTTTGAGCAGCATCATCTTGACTTCGTCAGCCTGACCTTCGCCGACCTCAAACATCATAAGTCCGTTAGGCCGCATGGTTATTGTCCAGTATTTGATGATGGCTCTGTAGAAATCAAGGCCGTCCTCGCCGCCGTCGAGCGCCGTCATAGGCTCGTAATCGCGCACAGAGCAGTCAAGCTCAATAAGCTCAAACGAGGGAATGTACGGCGGATTTGAAACGATGACGTCAAAGCTTCCGATGCTCATCGGCGGCCAGGTCGTCGCGTCGGCGTTCATGGGGATTATCCGTGAGGTGAGCTTGTTATCCTTGATATTCTTTCTGCAAACCTCAAGCGCCGAAGGGCTTATGTCGGCGGCCACGACGCGCGCGGCAGGAAGTTCGTTTGCAATGGCGCAGGCGATGCAGCCGCTCCCGCAGCACAGATCGAGCACTCTGCCCTTCATGCCAAAGCCCTTTATCGCGTCTATTGCCGCATCGACGAGTATCTCGGTATCCATGCGCGGAATGAGAACATCAGGTGTTACCGTCATCGGCAAACCGTAAAACTCCCATGAGCCGGAGATATACGCAAGCGGCTCACCCTGGAGTCGGCGCTCTATCATGCTGTGCGCCCGTTCTTCGATTTCGGGCGATGTGTAGAGATACATATCGCGCATGAGCTGCTCCGTTGTTTTTCCGGCAGCCGCGGCAAGAAGTATACGGGCCTCGAGGCTGAAGGCCTCAACGCCGCTTTCTCTCAGCTTGTTTCTGACTGAGAAGTAGATATCGTTATATGTTTTCGGCATTTTCCAAGATCCTTATTTACCAGGCATCGCTGCCTTTTTCTTCGGGGATAACGAGCTCAAGCGCACGGATGGCGCATTCGATCATCTCATCGTCGGGCTCATTTGTCGTTATGCGCTGAAATTGCTTGCCCGGCCATGAGAGTATTGCAGAACAGATGTTATCGTGTCTGCCGACCCAGCGGTTAAGTTCGTAGCTCAGTCCGACGATGAGCGGAAGCATGAGGAACTTAAGCCCCATGCGAAGCAGCGTGTCGGAAACATGGATAAACGAGCCTGCTATTATACTTATTATAATAACGACGAATATGAAGCTCGTTCCGCATCTCGGATGCAGCCTCGGCTGAGGGCGCACATTTTCAACCGTCAGCGGAAGCCCCTTTTCATAACAGAAGATCGTCTTGTGCTCGGCTCCGTGATAGGCAAAAAGGCGCTTCATATCCTTCATCTTTGAGCATAGTATCAGATATACAAAGAAAATGACAAGCTTGAGTATGCCCTCAAGCAGAGTCCGCCAATAAAAATCGGCTTTAACGGCAGGGAACAGGCCGACAATAAACGTCGGAAGGAACAAAAACAGAAACAGCGAAAGCGCAATGCCGAGAACAACGGCAACGCCTATTATAAGTTTCTGCGCGGTTTCGTTTGAAAAGTGCTTTTCTATCCAAAGGTCAATCTTATCCGGCTCCTCCTGCATATCCTCGGGAAGCTGATCGGCAGAGAACGACAGTGCCTTAACGCCGTTTACCATAGACGAGATAAAAGCTGCAACTCCGCGGATGAGCGGAAGCCCGAGCACCGGACTTTTTGCCTTGAGCGGCGTTACCTTTTCGACCTTCTCGACCATTTCGCCCGAGCCGCGGCACACGATAGCGCGCTTTTCCGGTCCGAGCATCATAATGCCCTCGATAAGAGCCTGACCGCCGATGGAGGTCTTGAATTTTACCGAAGACGAATCTTTTTTATCTGACATTTATATACCTCAATTTTCTGACAAGGGTAAGCTTATTTCGGCAATGCATCCGCCGCCCTCGGCATTTGCAATGTCGAGCTTTCCGCCGTGACGGCTGATTATCTCGTCGCACACCGCAAGTCCTATGCCACTGCCGCGGTTTTTGCTGCTGCCTTTGTAAAATCTGTTCTTGACATACGGCAGCTCGCCGGCAGGAATTCCCCTGCCGTAGTCGCGAATGCGGATGATGACGTGATCCTTTTCAAGCGTAAGCGTTATGTCAACCTTTCCACCGTCGCCGCCGTGCTTTGCGGCGTTATCCAACAGATTGAGAAACACCTGTTTCAGGCGCTCGGGATCGCCGGATATTAGCGGGATGTCATACTCTGGCGGCTCATAATTGACCTCGATCCCGGCCTCGCTCATGAGCTTACCGTAGGTAAACAGCGAATCCTCAAGCTCGGCGGCGATATCGACAAGCTCCATGCGCAGATTAAATCTGCCGTCCTGAATGCGCGTAAACTCCAGAAGATCGGCGACCATGCCGGTCAGCCTCTCGGCCTCCTTGGAGATTATCTTCACACCGCGCAGAGATTCGTCTTTTATTGCCGGATCATACTGCAAGGTCTCGCTCCAGCCGAGTATTGCCGTCAGCGGCGTGCGCAGCTCATGCGATATCTGCGAAATGAACTCGGCCGTGGCTTTGTCCGAACGCGCAATTTTTTCAGACATGATGTTTATATCTTCCGTGAGTCTGCCGATCTCGTTATCTCCGACCGACTGGACCTGCGCGCCGTAGCTGCCGTCGGCAATGTGCCTTGCCGATTCGCTCAGATCCTCAATGGGCTTTGATATGTAGTGATCGAACCATATATTGACGAGAATAATGTAAGCCGCGATTATGATTGCGATTATGATCGCAAGAACAATAAGCTTGTTTGCGGCAAAGGCGATCAGGCATGCGATAAGGATGACCGCCGCAATGCTCGATGCAAGCAGCTGCCATTTAAGATTTTTAAAAAACATTGGACACTTCCCGGGAAATAATCTGTATCAGTAGCCCCACTTATAGCCGAAGCCCCAAACGGTCGTGAGAAATTCGGGCTCGGTGGGATCGGCCTCGATCTTCAGGCGAAGACGGCGAATATTGACGTCAACGGTCTTAAGCTCGCCGGAGAAATCGTCGCCCCAAACCGCTTTAAGTATATCCTCGCGCGACATTGCCTTGCCGGGGTTTTCCATAAACAGCTTCATCAGCAGATATTCTATCTGCGTAAGCTTCAGGCGCTTGCAGTCCTTTTCGAGGGTGCGGTTGCGCGTGTTGAGCAGGAACGGACCGCTTGATATTTCATAGCTGGGCTTATCGCCGGCATCATTGCCGAGGCGGCGCACGAGTGCGTCAACGCGCGCGGTAAGCTCAGCAGGAGAGAAGGGCTTTGTAACATAGTCGTCGGCGCCGGTCATAAGTCCTGTGACCTTGTCGATCTCCTGGCTTTTGGCGGTCAGCATGATTATGCCGATCTTCGAGCCGGATGCGCGTATGCGGCGGCAGACTTCAAAGCCGTCGATATCGGGAAGCATGACGTCCAGGAGAGCAAGGCAGACGTCAGGATTTTTCTCAAGCAGAGCCAGAGCGGTCGTGCCGTTTTCGGCTTCGAGGGGTTCATATCCGCTGCGGCGGAGGTTAATGACCACAAAACTGCGGATATTCGGTTCATCCTCAAGTACGAGTATCTTTTTCATGGCTTGGCCTCTTTCTTATAATTTTACATTGAAATATTGTAACATATAATTTTCAATTATGGTAGTGGCAAAGACAAAAAAATTGTAATCCGAGAACAAAAAATTACACAGATTATCTGAATACCGCTCTTGAATAATGCGCTTTTATAGGTTATAATACTACTGTTTCTGTTCGCCGGTGTGATGGAATGGTAGACGTAGCGGATTCAAAATCCGCCGGGGGCGACTCCGTGTGGGTTCGAGTCCCACCACCGGCACCAAAAAAGGACAGCGTCCCACGGGGGCGCTGTCTTTTTGCATGAATGGACTCGAACCCGAGGGCGCTTAGAAACGTGCCGGCGGCACGTTTCAACCCGAGGTGGCCTGCGCCGCAGCGCAGGTCGAGTCCCACCACCGGCACCAAAAATACAGCGTCCCACGGGGGCGCTGTCTTTTTTGCATGAATGGAACTCGAACCCGAGGGCGCTTAGAAACGTGCCGGCGGCACGTTTCAACCCGAGGTG
>OLPI01000114.1_pt1 | contig 70360 bp, 55 predicted proteins | sample 1672361 | NCBI WGS metagenome assembly OLPI01 (sample SAMEA3136675, study PRJEB25190) | human gut metagenome
TTGGCTGTTCCTCCCTTCTGATTTGCAAGGGCGATTACTTTACACTTGGTCATATGGTTTCCTCCTTCCTCGAAAAATTTAATAGCCAATCTGTTTTACGAAACTGGCTATGTATAAAAATGAGCATGAAAAAAGCCGACTGACTTTCAATTTGAATCAATCGGCTATGTAACAATATATATTAAAATTATTTTTTACCAAATCTCAGACACTGGTCTGCAAATTATTCCTTTCATTCCATATGAATCTTCCGCAGCTTTTTTATCTTTTTCAGAGTGATAATAGAAAATCACGCTATCAATATTCTTATTTTCAAAAATTAATCTCATAATATGACCATCATTATTCGGTGACATTCCAGCCAAAGACATTGTTCCTTTTAGATTTTTAAATTCATTGTAATAATATTCATCATTGTTTTCTAAACCTGAAAAAATTTTTATCTGCCGTTCTTTCAATCCACCGCTAAATCCCATAATTGCATTACAAAATAGATACAAATCTTCTTCTCTTGCAGTATAATCAATTCCAGTCATCTTTGCATACTTACTCAATGCAGTGTCTTTTCTAAATTGTTGATTAAGCTGATCGAACTGTCCATGAAGATGTTTTACTTTTGTATTTGTTATTTTTTCAATATTCCAGTCATAATTGATTGTATAAATATTATCAAATTTATTTAAACTATTTTGCAATTCCAATTTTCGCTCATCAGATAAATTCATATACAATTTTTGAAGTTCTCCTTCATTAAAAATTGCATCTAAAAACAATTTTTCCAGACCAACTGCTGTAGCATGAATCATCTCCTCGCTATCCCCATATTTTTTATGAAATAACCGCAATATTAAAAAATAATCTTCCATACCAATCGACTGAGATGGATCATAATTATCCACAAATCTTTTTAAATTACTTCTTTCCTCTTCTGTTTCACAGTGTGAATTATATTTTCCAGACAATATGTCCTTCAATATAACTCCTTCTATTCCCTCAATAACGTCCTTTAACTCACTAGCCGTTATATCTTTAATATGGTATTTGTAGTCTTTTTTTTCAATATTTTTATGAACTCTTTCAATGATAGCCGCATTACTACATTCTTTTACTCCACCTATTTCGATATCAAATCCATTACCAATCAATATATTATTCATTCTTTCATTCCTTTCATATGAAAATATTTTTCTTTTTATTATATTCTCCATTTCTCCTTTCATCAATCGGAAAATATTTCCACGATAGTTTATGAAAAGTTGGGGAATCTTACGCTATCATACGTTAAAAGTTGGGTAAATATTGGGTAATTACACTACTCCCCAACAAAATAAAACAGGCAATCTCCGCCTACTTATTTCAGAAGAATGAGGCGAAGTTTCACACACCAGTTGGGGAATTGAAATTCCCCAACTCACTCCCCAACTTTTACCCAATTCCATGCATAAATAGCGATAATTTACGATAAGTCAAAATTTATTCCCCAACACGCAAAAAAACCTTGAATCATCCCATTTTCATAGGAAATTCAAGGTTTTTCGTTGATTTACATGATAATAATACGGTTCAAATTCTTATGCGAACTGTAAGATTATGCGTTCATCTGAGCTGCAACTTCAGCTGCGAAATCTTCATTTTTCTTTTCAAGACCTTCACCTGTCTCGAAACGAACGAATTTCTTCAGAGTGATAGTTGTTCCGTTAGCTTTTCCAACTTCGTCAAGGTATTTAGCTACAGACTGTTTTCCGTCTTCAGCTTTTACATATACCTGATCTAACAGACAGATTTCCTTCATCTCTTTGTTGATACGTCCGGAAATCATTCCCTGGATAACCTTTTCCGGTTTCTGAGATTCTTTCGGGTCGTTCATGATCTGAGCAAGAAGAATTTCTTTCTCATGTGCGATGTAATCAGCATCTACATCTGCCTGGCTTACATACTTAGCATTTAAAGCTGCTACCTGCATAGCTACGTTTTTCAGAGCTTCTTTAACAGCATCGTTAACAACTGCTGTATCAGCTTCTACAAGAACACCGATACGTCCGCCACCGTGAATGTAAGATACTACACAGCCATCTGTAACGATCTTTTCGAATCTTCTGATGCTGAGCTTTTCTCCGATTACAGAAATCTTTTCTGTAAGTGCATCGTTAACTGTCTTAGAAGCATCTTCGTTCCAAGCTTCAGCCATGAATCCTTCCATATCTGTAGCTTTTGTAGTAAGTGCCTGATTAACAACTGCTTTTACGAATGCCTGGAAATCAGCGTTCTTAGCAACGAAGTCTGTCTCAGAGTTAACTTCTACGATAGCTGCTGTCTTATCTTCTTTAACGTCTGCCATAACAATACCTTCAGCTGCGATACGTCCGGCTTTCTTAACAGCCTTAGCTTCGCCGTTCTTTCTGAGGTATTCGATTGCTGCATCCATATCTCCGTTAGATTCGTTCAGAGCTTTTTTGCAGTCCATCATACCAGCGCCTGTCATTTCTCTTAATTCTTTTACCATGCTTGCTGTGATTGCCATGATTTTTTCCTCCATCTTTCAATATGATCTTTTGGATTGTTCGAATTATTCTTCTGTTGTTTCTTCAGCTGTTTCTACGTCTTCGCCTTCGTAAACTTCTTCTGCTTCGCCCTGGTTTGCTTCGATTACAGCATCAGCCATCTTAGATACGATAAGTTTTACAGCTCTGATCGCATCATCATTTCCTGGAATTACATAGTCAAGTTCTTCCGGATCACAGTTTGTATCAGCAATACCGATCAGCGGGATTCCGAGTGTGTGAGCTTCCTGAACACAGATTCTTTCTTTCTTAGGATCTACTACGAAGATAGCATCCGGGATTCTCTTCATTTCTTTGATTCCGCCAAGGTTCTTTTCAAGCTTTTCCCATTCTTTCTTGATTTCGATAACTTCTTTCTTCGGCAGTACATCGAATGTTCCGTCTTCTGACATAGCTTCGATTTCTTTCAGACGAGCGATTCTGCTCTGGATTGTCTTGAAGTTTGTAAGCATTCCTCCAAGCCATCTTTCGTTAACATAGTACATTCCGCAACGTTCTGCTTCTGTCTTGATTGCATCCTGAGCCTGTTTCTTTGTTCCTACGAAAAGGATCTTTCCACCTTCTGCTGCGATGTCAGATACTGCCTGGTAAGCTTCATCTACTTTACCTACAGATTTCTGAAGGTCGATGATGTAGATACCATTTCTCTCTGTGTAGATGTACTCTGCCATCTTAGGGTTCCATCTTCTTGTCTGATGTCCGAAATGAACACCTGCTTCTAAAAGTTGTTTCATTGAAATAACGCTCATGTTTCTTTCCTCCATTGGTTTTTTACTTCCGCATATGTTGTTATACGTCCCCGAAACCGTCCTGTTACCAGGCTTTGGCACCATCGGGACAAGCCTATGCGTGATTTTTTGCGACTTTTTAATATTACCATAAAGGTTGTCTGTTTGCAAGGATTTTCATTTTATTTTTCTGCAAACTTTAGCATAAAAAATAAAAAACCGAAACCAGTTCCCTGATTCCGGTTTTTATTTTATTTACTTTTCATTATCTACGCACATAGATCATACCAGACTGTACCGGTCCGACTTTTACAACATCTCCTGTATGTGGAGCATGAATCATCTGACCATTTCCGATATAAATACCACAGTGAGTTGCCGTTGTTACAACATCACCAGGCTGTGGGTTGCTTACCCTTGTCCATCCCATAAATGTAAGAGTTGTACCAAGACGTGTATAGCTTCCTGTCAGACAGTAGCTTACAAACCCGGAACAGTCAAAACTGTTCGGTCCGAATGCACCCCATTCATAAGGTTTTCCAAGCTGGCTGTATGCTCTGCTTACGATTGAACCTCCGTTTGCATTCGTTCCACTCGTTGTAGTACTGCTGCTTGAATGGGATGGCTTTGTCGCAACAGATGCACTTGAGCTGCTTGTTGTATTGTTTCTATTCGATGTTGAAGCTGCATTATGATTGCTTGCTGCTGCCTGCTGTCTTTCCGCTTCTTTTGCTGCTTTTTCCGCTGCCTCTCTTGCTGCTCTTTCTGCTGCTTCTCTGGCTGCCGCTTCTGCTGCTGCCTGAATCTCTGAATCAAGATTTGCAACTTCTGCTGATTTGGAAGTAATGAGGTTATTCAGGTTATCACCCTGCTTCTCATATTCAGCCTGCTTGCTCTCCAGTTCTTTCTGATCTTTTTCAAGACTGTCCTTCAAATCTGAAATCTGCTGCTTTGTCTCTACATATTCCTGTAACTGTTTTCTGTCATAACTATGTACATTCTGAACATACTCTGCTTTGCTCAAGAGATCTGTAAAATCATCCGATGTGACCAATGTTTCAAACGCTGAATCATTACCGGCTTCGTACATATATTTAATACGCTTCTTCATTGCTGCATACTGTTCTTTTTCTTTCTTCTGCGCAACTACCAGATCACTCTGTGCTTTTGTAATATCCTCACCTGTCTGGATCAATTCACTTTCCAGTGTATTAACCTTTCCCATCAATGTTGTAAGCTGTGACTGTAACGAACTGACTTCATTCTGTTTTGATGCTTTTTCCTTCTTCAAATCATCGACAGACGGTGCTGCCAGAACCGGTGTTACAATCATTGAACTTGTCACCACTGCTGTGATCAATCTGATTCCGTGTTTATTCATACTCACTCTTCTTTCTTATTTGTTTTAATTATTTTCCCCTCGTCATGAGAACAATCTCTCACATCTGTTCCCTATTATAGCGCACACAAATACAAATTGCAACATTTTTTAATATTTTTGTAACATTTAGCAGGCCGGAACATATGATTCCGGCCTGTTTCTTCTTATTATAAATTGTACTCGCAGATTATTCAAGAATTTTTCATCTTTATCTTATTTTCCAGTTCTGTTCAGACACATAATCGTTTACTGCACATACATATTCGTATATCCCATCAGACTGATATCCACTTCTCTTGCCGCTTCACGGCCCTCACGGATTGCCCATACAACCAGCGATTGTCCTCTGTGCATATCTCCTGCCGTGAACACATTTTTCACATTCGTGTCATATTTTCCCGGCGCGGTTTTCACATTCGTACGTTCATTTACTTCCACACCAAATGCTTTCGTGACATAGTCCTGGCTTCCAAGGAATCCGGCTGCGATTAATACAAGATCTACATCTACTGTATATTCACTTCCGGCTACTTCCGTCATCATCATACGTCCTGTCTTTTCATTTTTCTTAGGCTCTAATTTTACCAGAACTGCCTTGCAGACTTTTCCATTTTTGTCTTTTTTGAATTCTTTTACCGTTGTCTGGTAGACTCTCGGGTCATGTCCGAAGACAGCGGCAGCTTCCTGCTGTCCGTAGTCCGTCTTGCAGACTCTCGGCCATTCCGGCCAAGGGTTCATCTCGGTACGTTCATCCGGAGCTTTCGGCATCATCTCAAGCTGCAGCACACTCTTGGCTCCGTGTCTCATGGATGTTCCCACGCAGTCATTTCCGGTGTCTCCGCCACCGATGACCATAACATTTTTCCCTTTTGCGGAAATGTATGTACCGTCTTTCAGGTTTAGATCATAGGTTCCGTCTGCATTCTGTTTTGCATTTTTCCAGAGTGCTTTTGTGGTTGATTTCAGGAAATCCACTGCAAAATAGATTCCTTCGGCTTCTCTTCCCGGAACTTTTATATCTCTTGGGTTGGATGCACCGCAGCAAAGAACCACACGATCAAATTCTTTTAATAATGTAGCCGCTTTCTTATCTTTTCCGATATTACATCCGATCACGAACCGGATTCCTTCTTCTTCCATAATCGCAATCTTCCGGTCAATGAACTGCTTTTCCAGTTTCATATTCGGGATGCCGTAACGGAGAAGTCCACCGATCTTATCCTCTCTTTCAAAGACCGTCACACTGTGACCTCTTCTGTTCAGCATATCGGCCGCCGCAAGTCCGGATGGCCCCGATCCTACAATCGCTACCTTCTTTCCGGTTCTTACTTTCACCGGTTTTGCCGTTGCGTAACCTTTTTTATATGCATTTTCAATAATGCTGTATTCATTCGCCTTACTTGAAACTGCCTCTCCGTTCAGTCCACATGTACATGCCGCCTCACAAAGTGCCGGGCAGACTCTGGATGTAAATTCCGGAAAGTTATTCGTCTTTTTCAGTCTGTAATATGCCTCTTCCCAGTTCTCGTGAAAGATCAGATCATTCCACTCCGGTACCAGGTTATGAAGCGGGCAGCCACTTGCCATTCCCATCAGCATCTGACCGGACTGGCAGAACGGTACGCCGCACGCCATACATCTGGCTCCCTGCAGTTCCTGTTCTTCTTTTGACAGAGGTGTATGAAACTCTTTAAAATGCTTAATTCGTTCTTTTGGATCTTCAGCCGGCTTATCCTGTCTGTCATAATCCATAAATCCTGTTGCTTTTCCCACTGTTCTTACCCCCTATCTTCCTTCTTTGATCGCATAAAATGCTTCTGTCTTTGCTTGTTCACTGCTCATGCCCTGTTCTTCCATCTGAAGAATCGTTGTCAGCATCCGCTCATAATCGATTGGAATGATCTTCTTGAATTTTGGAAGGTATTCTGTAAAGTTATCCAGGATCTTCTTACCAAGTTCGGAATTGGTATTGGCAACATGTTCTTCGATCATGCTCTTTAATTCTCCGACATCCATCTTGGTTGTCACATGTTCGATATGGACCATCTCTTTATTGACTCTTGTATAGAGATCATTTTCCATATCCAGTACATAAGCGACACCGCCGCTCATGCCGGCTGCGAAGTTTTTACCTGTTCCACCAAGAACAGCTACACGCCCGCCTGTCATATATTCACATCCGTGATCTCCGACACCTTCCACAACAGCTGTTGCGCCGGAGTTACGCACTGCAAATCGTTCTCCTGCCACACCGTTGATGAATACCTTACCACTTGTCGCACCGTAGAGTGCAACGTTACCGATGATGATATTCTCTTCGGCTTTATAACGGATTCCTTTCGGCGGATATACGACAAGTTTACCACCTGACAATCCTTTACCGAAGTAGTCATTACTGTCACCTGTGAGTTCCAGTGTCAGTCCCTTTGGAATGAATGCACCAAATGACTGTCCGCCGGCACCTTTACAATGTACTACATAACTGTCTTCATCCAGACCTTCCGGATATCTTCTTGTAATCTCTGAACCAAAGATCGTTCCGAATGTACGGTTTGTATTTGTTACATCTATTTCAATGCTTCTCTTCTGTTTCTTTTCTACAGCAGGAAGAAGTTCTTTTACCAGAACTTTTTCATCCAGTGTCTTTTCAAGTTCAAAGTCAAAAACTTTCTTCGGATTGAAGGTCATCGGTGTCTTTGTGCCTTCATAAGGATTATCCAGAATCTGCTCCAGATTCAGTGTGGATGCACGTTCTGATGTTGGCACATCCTTCACCTTCAGAAGATCTGTTCTTCCTACCAGTTCATCCAGTGTACGGACACCGAATTTTGCCATATATTCACGAAGTTCCTGTGCGATAAAGCGCATGAAATTCACAACATATTCCGGTTTTCCGCGGAAACGCTTTCTAAGTTCTGGATTCTGTGTTGCAACTCCGACCGGGCAGGTATCCAGATTACATACACGCATCATTACACATCCCATTGTTACCAGCGGTGCGGTAGCAAATCCGAATTCTTCTGCTCCAAGGATGGCTGCGATCGCCACGTCACGGCCGCTCATCAGCTTACCGTCTGTCTCGATGCGGACTCTTTCTCTCAAACCATTCTGGATCAGCGTCTGATGTGTCTCGGCAAGTCCAAGCTCCCATGGAAGTCCGGCATTGTGAATCGAACTTCTTGGTGCCGCACCGGTTCCTCCGTCATATCCGGAGATCAGTATCAGTCCGGCTCCTGCTTTGGCAACACCGGCTGCTACAGTACCAACGCCGGCTTCTGATACCAGTTTCACCGTAATCCTTGCATCTTTATTCGCATTCTTACAGTCATAAATGAGCTGTGCAAGGTCCTCGATGGAATAGATATCATGATGTGGCGGTGGCGAGATCAGACTGACTCCCGGTGTAGAATGACGGGTCTTGGCAATCCATGGATATACCTTTCCTCCCGGCAGATGTCCGCCTTCTCCTGGTTTTGCTCCCTGTGCCATCTTGATCTGGATCTCCTGTGCACTTACCAGATATCTGGAAGTTACACCGAATCGTCCGGAAGCGACCTGCTTGATTGCGGAACAGCGGTTGGTATCCAATCGTTCAATTTCTTCTCCACCTTCACCACTGTTGGATTTACCATGTAACTGGTTCATCGCGATTGCCAGTGTCTCATGTGCTTCTTTGGAAATAGAACCGTAAGACATGGCCCCTGTCTTGAAGCGTTTTACGATCTCATCTACGCTTTCTACTTCTTCAATCGGAATGCCTTTCTTCGGATAATTGAATTCCAGCTGTCCACGTATATTAATATGTTCTCCCTCTGCATTAACCATATCCGTATACTGTTTGAACATATCATAATCACCACGTCTTGTAGATTCCTGAAGCATATGGATCGTCTGTGGATTATAGAGATGTCTCTCTCCACCACTCTTTAACTTATGCTGTCCGACGCTGTTCAGTGTCATATCAACTTCCAGTCCAAGCGGGTCAAATGCCTGAGAATGGCGTGCGATATAATCCGCCGCAATTTCTTCGATTCCGATGCCGCCGATACGACTGACCGTGTCCGTAAAATACTTGTCAATGAATTCCTGTTTCAGTCCGATTGCCTCAAAAATCTTAGCTCCCTGATAAGACTGGATTGTAGAAATACCCATCTTGGATGCAATCTTTATAATTCCTCCCAGCACTGCATTGTTATAATCATCAACTGCCGCATAATAGTCTTTCTGAAGCATATCGGTATCAATAAGCTGTTTGATGGATTCATGTGCAAGATACGGGTTGATCGCACATGCACCATAACCGATCAGTGTCGCAAAATGATGTACTTCTCTTGGTTCTCCCGTCTCCAGAACAATTCCCACAGACGTACGTTTCTTCGTACGTACCAGATGCTGCTGCAATCCGGAAAGTACCAGAAGTGACGGCATTGCCACATGATATTCATCCACTCCTCTATCTGAAAGGATCAGGATGTTAGCCCCTTCGCGGATAGCTCTGTCAACTTCGATGAACAGATAATCAATTGCTTTTTCAAGGCTTGAATTCTTATAATAGATTGTCGGGATCTCTGCAACCTTGAATCCGTCTTCTTTCATATTTTTAATCTTCAGAAGGTCTGTCTCTGTAAGGATCGGGTTGTTGACCTTCAACATCTTACAGTTCTCTGCTTTTTCTTCCAAAAGGTTACCATCTTCGCCAATATAAACCGTTGTGGATGTAACGACCTTCTCACGGATGGCATCGATCGGAGGGTTGGTTACCTGTGCAAAACGCTGTTTGAAATATCCGAACAGATTCTGATGCATATCTGATAATACCGCAAGCGGTGCATCGATACCCATAGCAGCCGTTCCTTCCGCACCATTCTTCGCCATATTCAGGATGGATGTCTTTACTTCTTCATAAGAATATCCAAATGCTTTCTGAAGTCTTCTGCATTCTTCTGCCGTATAAGAAGGAACTTTCTGATTCGGGATCTTCAGATCTTTTAACTCGATCAGATTGTTGTCCAGCCATTCACCATATGGCTGTCTGCTTGCGTAAGTCTCTTTCAGTTCTTCGTCATCAATGACTTTTCCTTTTTTGATATCAACCAGAAGCATCTTGCCCGGATGCAATCTTTCTTTTACTACAATTTTCTCCGGTGGAATATCTAAAACACCAACCTCTGAGGAAAGGATCAGTGTATCGTCATCCGTAATATAATATCTGGATGGGCGCAGCCCGTTTCTGTCAAGTACGGCTCCCATGCAGTCACCGTCACTGAACAGAATGGACGCAGGTCCGTCCCATGGTTCCATCATGGTTGCATAATACTGATAGAAATCTTTCTTTTTCTGGGAAAGGTTTCTGTTGTTCGCCCATGGTTCCGGAATTGCGATCATTACTGCAAGCGGAAGATCCATGCCACTCATAACCATGAACTCAATTGCATTGTCAAGCATTGCTGAATCGGAACCGCTGGTATTGACCGCCGGAAGTACTTCGTGAAGTTTTCCTTTCATACACTCAGATTCCATATTCTCTTCTCTGGCACGCATCTTGTCCGTGTTGCCACGGATGGTATTGATCTCACCGTTATGTACGATGAAACGGTTCGGATGTGCTCTCTCCCAGCTTGGATTCGTGTTCGTACTGAATCTGGAATGAACCAGTGCGATCGCAGAGTCATAATCAGGATCCTGCAGATCCGGGAAGAACAGACGAAGCTGATCTACCAGGAACATTCCTTTATAAGCGATAGTACGGCTGGAAAGGGATGCCACATATGTATCATCTGCACTCTGCTCAAATACACGTCTTACAATGTAAAGCTTACGGTCAAAATCAATACCCTGTTCTACTTTCTTTGGCCTTTCAATAAATCCCTGCATAATGCACGGCATACATTCAACTGCTCTGCTTCCAAGTACATCTGCCTTTACCGGAACTTCTCTCCATCCAAGGAAATTCATTCCTTCGTTTTTGACGATGACTTCAAAAATCTTCTTTGCCTGATTCCTTTTTAATTCGTCCTGCGGGAAGAAGAACATTCCCACTCCGTAATCTCTTTCAGAACCTAAAAAGATGCCGAGAGGTTTACAGACTTTAGAGAAGAATCTGTGAGAAACTTGTAATAAGATTCCAACTCCATCACCTGTCTTACCTTCGGCATCCTTGCCAGCTCTATGTTCAAGATTTTCAACGATTTTCAATGCGTTTGCCACTGTATCGTGACTTTTCTGTCCTTTGATATTAACGATCGCACCGATTCCACAGTTATCATGTTCGAATTCGGAACGATACAGTCCATGATGCTGGACTACATTTCCTTCTTTCATACACCTGTTCCTTTCTTTTGTTTTTTCCTACTATATCACAAGGTTTTACTATTGTAAAGAGGAAAATTACATTAAATTGTCAGATTATTAGTCTTCTTTATGTTTTGTGCAAAAAAATCTGACAATTTACATTGTCAGATTTTCATTTTCAGTCTTTAGCTCCGGTTTTTCTTCAATCCGCTGGATCAGAACAAACATTGTTGATGCGATCATTGCACATACAACCGTGATCACACCGATCCGCATGTTATCTTTCAACATCCAGTTATAGAGTCCGTATCTGGTAGCCAGTACAGACAACAGGTTCATCGCCATATGTGCTGCTGCCGGTGCCTTCAGCGAACCGTATTTTTCATATACATATGCCAACATCAGTCCCAGTAAAAATCCATAAAGCATCTGTACCAGATTCACATGTAATACACCAAATACAACTGATGAATAAACCATCGCATATACAAACGAACTTTCCTTTTCCATTCTTCTGAAGAACAGTCCTCTGAATACATATTCTTCACAAATCGGAACCAGTACTGCCAGACATAAGATCTGTATAGCAAGCGGCGCCGAATACATGGCATTCATCGTTGTCTTGTAGCTTGCATCTACCGCAGACAGATTCCCGATGATGATCAGGTTATTCAGTCCCAGGCTCATGGCAAGTGCCATAATAAGCGCCGCCGGATATTTCCACAAAGGTGCTTTTTTATCCGGTATGATACCTGCTTTTTTCTCTTTCTTTCTGTCACCGTGATACAAAATTGCCATCACAGGAATCGTAACAAGCGCTGACAGACCTTCCACCCATGTTGTATAATCAATATATTTATTCAACATCTTCTCATAAAAGCCCATCAGCTTATTCTGATCAGACATCAATGCTTCTAATGCCGCCTGCGTTTGATAATGCGTCTTCATATATGCCACCATCATGGCCGCCATGACTACCATGCCTACACCGATTCCAATTCCCCATTTGATCAGGAGTGGACCCCACATCTTCCAGAAACGCTTTCCCGGTGTCTCAATTGGCTTTCGCTTTTTATCCTGCTCCTGGTGATAATGGTATCCTGGCTGGTCGTGTCCGTTCTGCCATTCTTCCATAATTATCCTCACTTTCATCTGTTGCTTCGTATCATATACTGTTCTATTCTACTTCTGCGTGAGGAAACATGCAATAAAAAAACTATAAACTTTTTACAATTTAATCTTAACTACATCAACATCCAGATTCCATAAGAATTTATCCAGATCCTTAAAGGATATGAATACTGTTGCTGTATTTTCCAGTGGATGAATTCCCATACTTTTACATCTGCTTAAGTTTTTATCGATAAAGAATTCCACCGCATGTTCCGTATCGTTCATCAGGGCAAAAGGTGTAACGCTTCCCTGTTTTACACCAAGATATTTTTCCAGACGTTCTTCGGAAGCAAAGCTTAATGTTCCTGCCCCAAGCTGTCTTCCCAGTGCCTTCAGATCTACCTTTGTCTTCTCATCAGCTGTGATCAGGAAATGTCTCTTTCCCTTTGAATCTCTTAAGAATAAGTTCTTACACAATGTTCCTTTTTCCGGGAGTCCCAGCCGGTCCATATCCTCCATTGTATGCACGGGCTCGTGTTCTACCACCTCGTACTTAATTCCCATCTTGTTTAACGCATCATATACTCGCTGTTTCTGGTCTTCCATGCTGTTACTCCTTTCTAATTCGAATAGTGTACTACAATATTGGCAGTCACCATTCCCTTTCCTGTATTTTTATACACATAATCATCAAAAGCATTATACGAAGCCGCATCTCCGGCTTTCAGCACATATTCATGATCTTTAAAGATCAGTGTCAATTCTCCGGAATACACGGTAATGAATTCTCTCGTACCATTCATCTGGCGGTTCGCCTGCATCATGCCTCCCTCGTCAAATTCCAGGTCAAATATCTCAAAATCCTGTCCTTCCCGGAAGCTGAAAATCGGATAAAGACGATATCTTCCATCATCACCCGCCAAAGGATCTACTTCTTTCTTGCCAGTTCCGAAAAACGGCTGCGGTTTATCTGCGGTAAATGCCGTTACCGGTACTTTCAATCCCAGTGCCAGCTTATACACCGTCGATATCGTAGGATTCACTTCTCCTCTTTCCAGCTGACTTAACATACTTTTGCTGATTGTGGTAAGGGATGACACCTGTTCCAGACTCAGTCCTTTTCCTTTTCGGATATCTTTCAGATTCTCTGCGATCAATTCATTCAAACGATCCAATTCATGTCCCTCCCTTTTGCAAAATTCCTGTATATAGAATTTTTATCTATTATATTGCATATTTTTTTTAAAGTAAAGAGACTGCAGAACTTTATTCCTGATTTTGTCTGCAATCTCTTTTATTTCAGCATCTATTTACTTTAAGTCAATATAATTGTGACTTAAAAGTTCTTCTACAACTGCTTCATAGCGATCCAGTTTCTCTGCTTTCCGGATCTTTTTCAGCTGTTTTTCCTTATCCGGGAACAATGTCCCAAGATAACACCAGAGTTCTTTCATCTTGAACAGCACATTCTTATCCCCACAGCTTACCTCCTGGTAATCCTGATAGATCTGATCATGGAACGCTCTTAATTTCTTCGCATCGATCTTTTTTTCTCCGGATTCCATGATTTCAATCAGTTCCGGATTTCTCAAAATTCCGCGCCCCAGCATGATACAGGAGGCCTCTGGAAAACGCTTCTTTAATTTTTCCATATCCTCTGTTGTAAAAATATCACCGTTATAACACAACGTGTGCTTACATTCCTTCACTGCATCCGCAAATGCATCCAGATCCGGATGTCCTTTATAAAACTGCTGCTGTACTCTCGGATGTACGATCAGCTCTTCCAACGGATACTGGTTATAAATCCTCAAAAGTTCTCCCCACTCATCTGCATCAAATTTTCCGATTCTTGTCTTTATGGATATCTTCACATCTGCTTTTGCATAAATCTCATCCAGAAACCGGTTCAGTTCTTCTGTGTGGATCAGAAATCCCGAGCCGCGTCCTTTCGATACTACCGTCTTGGACGGACAGCCAAGATTCAGGTTCACCTCATCATATCCATACCCTTTTAACTTTTCTACCGTATCCAGAAATCCCTTTGCGTCATTTGTCAGGATCTGCGGAACCAGGTTCATCCCCGGATTGTGTGCCGGCAGAATATCATTCTTCTCTCTCGTATTAAAATCCTTTTTGGTATGCGGAACCAGAAAAGGAGTGAAATATTTCTCCATCGGACGGTAATGTGTATGATATGCTCTCCTGTATATATAAGTTGTAATTCCTTCTAATGGCGCAAGATAATACTTCACCTTTGTATCCTCCTGATCATTATCATTTTATTATTCTGTCCGCGGCGACCCGCTCAATTTCACAGACCGTCAGCCTGTAGTCTTTTACCCGGAACTTAATCTCATACCCGGCATACTCCATTCCATATACTCTGTCCGGATCATTCTGATAAGACGGTCTCGGATCTTCTGCGAGGATTTCCCGCACGCATCCCTGCTGTTCATTTGGAAGTTTTAACAGAAGTTTCTCCGGTATCTCTACCTCCAGCGCATAACCCTTCACCCGGTCGGCGAATCCGCCTCTGGCATCCGGCATACAGTCCACATACGGCAGATATGGCTTGATATCCAGTATCGGCGTTCCATCCATCAAATCTGCTCCTTCGACTTCAACAACCATACCTTTTTCCGGACGTTTCTCGATCCCAAGCAGCCTGACACAGGACAATCCGATCGGATTCGGCCGGAACGGCGACCTGGTTGCGAATACACCGCACCGCTTATTCCCGCCAAGTCTCGGCGGACGTACCGTCGGACTCCAGTTCTCCCTGACCACCTCTGAAAATTCCCAGATCAGCCACAGATGCGAATATTCTTCCAGTCCTTTTAGTGCCTCTTCTTTGCGGTATTCTGGCTCGAATACAATTGTTCCTTTTGTACTTACAAGTCCCGACTGCCTTGGAATTCCAAATTTCGTTGGAAAGTCGGTATGGATTCTTGCTATATATTCTAACTTTTTCAACTGCTCCGCTCCTTATTCCTCATCCAGATATTCTTTCAATCTGGCAATCTCTTCTTTGTGCCCGGCATCATCAAGCGGCGTCTCCAGGTAGAATGGCAGATCTTTAAGCTTCGGATGGCGCAGCACATTCAGAAGTGCCTCCAGCCCAATCTCACCTTCTCCTATCACTGCATGCCGGTCCTTCCTGGAACCGAAAGGCATCAGACTATCATTCAGATGAATCGTTCTTAATAATTCAAGTCCCAATATCCGGTCAAATTCATCCAGTACCCCGTCCAGATCATGGACAATATCATATCCCGCCGCGAACACGTGACAAGTATCCAGGCAGATTCCAATCCGCTCCGGGTGCTGTACGCCGTCTCGGATCTGCTTTAACTGTTCAAAACGGTATCCGATCTCTGTCCCTTTTCCACTCATTGTTTCCAACAGAACCTTAATATTCTCCGTTCCTGCAATCGCCTGATCAAGTCCACGGATAATATTGGCAATCCCGGCTTCTTCTCCGATCCCGGTATGACTGCCCGGATGGAATACCAGGTTTTCAATCTTCAGTTCGTCCATACGTCTGATATCTTCCCGGATCACCGTACAGGCAAATTCATATGTCTTTTCCGTCGCACTCGCCAGATTCATCGTATACGGCGCATGTGCAAGAACCGGACCGAATGCATGGCTTTTACGGATCTGCTGGAATTTCTCTACTTCTTCTTGTGCATAAGTTTTATAACTGGATCCACGCGGGTTTCTGCTGAATATCTGCATCGTATTGGCATTCATCTTTACTACATTTTCCGCAGTCTTCGCAATTCCTCCCGCAATGGACATATGTGTCCCGATTGTATACATTATTTTCCTCCAAAAATAGGCGTCAGAGAACCAGCATACGCCAGTCCGCTAACGCTCATTATATCATGATTTTTATTTCAGCAAAAGAATCTCTTTTTCCGGCAGTTTCAGATAATCCGGAATGCCCTTTTCTGTAAGTTCGTCCCATAGATTTTTCTGTACATACCAGCAGATATCATCACTTTCTTCTGTCTCACCTTTTAAGAAATATTTCCATTCAAATGGAAATTCTGCCTTTCCTTTTTCTTTAACCGGAATGCAGTTATCTTCTCTTTCGCCCCACACCGGGATGAATTCGTGTGCACGAAGCCCGATATGTGTAATCTCTGCATCGATCTCCTGTTCTAGATGAAGCCTTGTGCCCCAGTCCGGGATCTCGATACTGTGTTCATCCAACCTTTTTACCCGAACAATGTTCTTACATCCGGTAAGCCTTGCTGCTTCCACCTGTTCTGGGCAGTCAAAGATTGCCTTTGTGTCACCGTAACAGATCTGTTTCCCGTCATCAATGACCAGAAGTTCCTCGCTGAACCGGTAGATCTCATCCCTGCTGTGGGACACCAGGATCACCGTTCCGTCATAATCGCTTAAGAGTTCCATCATCTCCTGCTGCAGACGGTCTTTTAAGAAGACATCCAGTGCCGAAAATGGTTCATCGAGAAGAATAACGGATGGTTCGTATGCCATGATCCTCGCCAGCGCAACTCTCTGCTGCTGCCCGCCGGAAAGCTCTCTCGGAAGTCTTTTTTCCAGTCCCTCCAGGCGGAAATGACGGATCATCTTCTGTACCTGTTCCTGCTTCTTCTTTTTGTTACCGGCAAGTCCGGCTCCGACATTCTGCTCCACGGTCATCGTTGGGAACAATGCATAGTTCTGGAACATATATCCGACATTTCTCTTCTGTGGTTTTAAGCAGATCCTGGAATCAGAATCATACAGGACATGATCGCCAATCTGGATATGCCCCTGGTCTGGATGCTCAATTCCCGCAATGCTTTTCAGAGTCAGACTCTTTCCGCTTCCGGAAGCACCGAGGATTCCGATTCTTTTCTTCGTGGATTTCCAGTGTACATCCAGCTCGTACTCTCCAAGTTTTTTATGTATCTTTACTTCCATCGCCATCTGTCGTTCCTCCTACCATCTCCGGATATTCTTCGTATTCTGACCGGTCACCAGATTCATAAGGACAATCAGCACGAATGCAACCAGCATAATGATCACAACCCAGATGCCCGCCGTCAGATAATTGCCGTCCTGGATAACCATTGCGATCCTCTGGGAAATGGTTCCCGTCTTTCCCGGAATATTGCCCGCAAGCATGGATGTTGCACCATATTCTCCAAGCGCTCTTGCAAATGTCAGGATCGTACCCGCTACCAGTCCCGGTCCTGCGGATGGGACTGCAACCTTCCAGAAGATCTTATATTCCGGCATACCAAGTGTTCTTGCCGCATGAATCAGATTCACATCGATTTGTTCGAATGCCGCTCTTGCATTTCTGTACATCAGCGGAAATGCGATCACGGTCGCTGCTATGATACAGCCAGCCCAGGTCTGTACAACTTTGATGCCAAATTGTTCGTACAGCAGGATACCAAACGGACGTCTTCTGCTGAACAGAAGAAGCAGGAAGAATCCTGCTGCCGTCGGCGGCAGTACCATCGGCAGTGTCAGGATCCCATCTGCAATTGCTTTCACTTTCGGTCCTGCCTTGATTACTCTTCTTGCGGCAAACAGGCCAAGAAAGAATGAGAATATCGTTGCAACAATTCCCGTCTTTAACGACACATATAGTGGACTGTAATCCAGTCCTTTCAGTATTTCTACCACTGCATCCATGTAACTTCCTCCTGTTTCATCTATTACATACTTCGAAAAACCGAAAACATGCAGCCACAACTGCCTGCATATTTTCTTTCATACTATGAAGCTTCTTATCTTTCTACGTCTGTATCGAAATAGTATGCATCGAAGACTTTCTTAGTCTTGTCAGATAATACGAATTTGTAGAAGTCTTTTGCGGCTGCAGTCTGTGTCTTATCTGCTTCGTCATTCTGTACCTGACAGATTGGGTAGATAACATCACCTGTCAGATCATAGCTTACAACCTGAAGGATATTCAGTTTGTCTTCGTATCCATAAGTATCTGAATAGTATGTTGTTCCAACTTCACAGGATCCTTCTGCTACTGCTGTAAGTACTTTACTTACGTTATCTTCCTCACTAATCTCCACTCCACCAAGTGCCTGTGATACCTGGTCTGTTGTAATGGCATCTACTTCACCGTCAGCCTTTAATGTTCCAAGATTTACCAGTGCCTGTCTTGTATATTTTCCAACCGGAACACTTCCGCCTGCAAGTGCGATACTCTTGGCATCTTTTAAGTTCTCAAGACCTGTTACCTTTGTGCCGCTGTCTTTTAAGGAGATAACTACCACCTGGTTATTCAGGACATTTGCTCTTGTGCCGTCTACTACCAATCCGTCTGCTTCAAGCTGATCCATCTGCTTCTGTGCTGCAGAGAAGAACAGGTCACACTCATATCCCTCTTCGATCTGTGTCAGCAATGTTCCGGAGCTGTCTGCATTAAATGTGATCTTCACTTCCGGATGATCTTCGTTGTACTCTTTTGCAAGCTCTGTCATAACCTTGTTCAGGCTTGCTGCGATGAATACCTGGATCTCTGTCTCTTTCTTGCTGCTCTTTTTGCTGTCATCTGTCTTCTTTTCTTCTGTCTTTTTATTTTCTCCGCATGCTACCAGTGAAACTAGCATCACTCCTGCCAGGAGGACAGATGCGATCCTTTTTGCCATCTGGTTCTTCATAATACGTTTCTCCTTTTCTCTTGTCTGATAAATTTACCAGTTACTGTATCTGTAATAGGATTATTTCCTGCCACATTCCTGTACATTTCCTCTCAGGACATCCAGTCCATGAGGAAGTTTCGGAAGAATATACTCCAGTGCTTCCGTCACTGCTTTCGGGCTACCCGGAAGATTGATAATGAGTGTCTTCTTCCGCAGTCCCGACACTGCCCGGCTGAACATTGCACGGTCTGTGATCGTCATCGAATAATTACGGATTGCATCTGCAATTCCGTTTGCCATCCGGTCGCAGACAGCGATCGTGGCCTCCGGCGTCATGTCTCTTGGGGCAAATCCTGTCCCGCCTGTTGTCAGGATCAGGTCAATCTGTCTCTGATCCGCCAGACGGATCAGCTGTTTCTTTAATCCTTCTTCACCATCCGGCAGAAGAATGGTCTCTTTTATGTCAAATCTGATATGATCTTTTTCTTCACTGTCTTTTAATATCTTTTCTATTGCCGGACCGCTTAGGTCATCTCGTTCTCCGGCAAATGCTTTGTCACTCAGCGTGATCACGGCTACACTGTATGGGCGGTCTTCCTGCGGCATTACGACTTCCACACAGTCACCCACACGGATCATTCCACCTGTCAGTACTTCTGCGAAAATGCCTTCTCTTGGCATAATACAGTCTCCCATCCGCTGATAAATCGCACAATGGCTGTGGCATTCCTTTCCAATCTGTGTGACTTTCAGCCTGACTGCATCTCCGATCCGTATTTCGGAATCAACCGGAACATTTCTTAAATCAAATCCCTCTACGATCAGATTTTCTCCAAATGCCCCAAAATCTACATCCGCTCCCTTTTCCCGGAATGCTTCAATCTTCTCCAGTGCAAGAAGACTGATCTGTCTGTGCCATTTTCCGCCATGTGCATCTTCTTCAATGCCCCAGTCCGGCACGATCTTTGCCGTTTCTACCGGATACTTGGCAGTTCCTCTTCTGGGACTGATACAGATTCCTCTGATCATGCCTTTCTTCTGATTCATCCTGTCTTTTATCCTCCAATCTGTGCCATCTGATGTGCTTCCGTAATCGCTCCCGGCTCTTCAAAGCAGTGCGCTGCCGGTTTCTGTTCAATGGCTCGTTTTATCTGTTTTTTTATCTCTTCCTCTGTTCCATTCCGCAGTAAATCTTTCAATGGATAGGTATCCCCATAACACAGACACGGCTTCAGGTCTCCGGTCGAAGTCAGCCGGATGCGGTTGCAGTTCTTACAGAACTTACCGTGCATCGCACTGATAAATCCGATACCGCCGGTGAATCCTGGAATCTGATAATATACCGCAGGTCCATTGCCGTGTATCTTACTGTCCTTTCGGATATCTGGATATACCTTCCGGATCTCATCCAGAAGTTCCAGATTCGACACACCTGTATTCTCCTTTCCATAACCGATCGGCATGAGTTCTATAAATCTTACATCAACCGGCAGGCTTTCAGCCAGTGTGATCAATGCCTTCCATTCCGTTTTGTCACCGTCAGACTGCAACACCGTATTCACCTTTGTCCGTATCCCACTTTCTGCGGCGGCCGCTACTGCCTGCCGTACTGTTTCACAGGCGTCGGTTCCGGTAATCTCTTGATATTTTTCACGATCAAGCGTATCCAGACTGATATTGATCCCGTCCAGTCCGGCCTTCTTTAACGCTTCCAGATTGTCTTGTAACAGAACGCCATTCGTCGTCATCGTGACCTGTGTGATTCCCGAAATATTTTTTATCATTCCAATCAGATCGGCGCATCCTTTCCGCACCAGCGGTTCCCCGCCTGTGATCTTGATCTTCTGAATACCAAGCTCTGCTGCAAGTATGCACACTTTCCGGATCTCTTCATACGTCAGGATCTCCGCCATGGATATCTGCGTGATTCCGTCCGGCATACAATATCTGCATCTTAAATTACAGCGGTCCGTAATGGAGATCCGCATATAATCAATCACTCTTCCTGCCGCATCAATCATAGCTCCGTCTCCCGGTCAGCTTCCCATATGCCGCTTTTTCCACCTGTTTTTTTCAATAAACGGATACCGGTCATGCACATGCCTTTGTCGACCGCCTTACACATATCATAAATCGTAAGCAGTGCCACCTGAACTCCGGTAAGTGCTTCCATCTCTACACCGGTCTTCCCGACCGTCTTCGTCGTACACCGTGCTTCAATCTCACAGGTTTCTTCTATATATTCAAATTCCACTGTAACCTTGCTCAGGTTCAGGATATGGCACAACGGGATCAGCTCTGATGTTCTCTTCGCCCCCATGATCCCTGCAATCCTTGCAGTTCCCAGGACATCTCCCTTTTTCATTCCACCCGTCTTTACTTTTTCAAAACATTCCTTCGACATGCGGATTCTTCCCATTGCCGTTGCCTCACGCATCGTGTCTGCTTTTTCACTGACATCGACCATCACTGCATGCCCCTGTTCATTGAAATGCGTAAATTCTCCCATGATTACTCCTTCCTTATCATATCCGGATCACCTGAACTTTTTCTCCTTCCGGATAGGTCCGTTCTCCCTCCGGGAATACCACCAGACAATTGCTGCCAATCCCATTCTTAAGCTGTCCGTTTCTCTGAATCTGCGGAAGGAACACGCCTTCCTCATCACATTTTCCTTTTACGATCCGTTTTGGCTTCCCGGTCTTTACAAATGTCTGTCTCAGCACTTTTGTCTCTTTCTTCTGTATATATACCTCTTCTGCCCTGTCCGCCAGATATCCGCCGACTAATAATTCAAATAATGCCGCCACTGCAAATGGATTACCGGAAAGCGACAGAACAGGGATGTCCTCTACTACCGAAAGCATTGTCGGCATTCCGGGTTTTACCCGTATCCCGTGAAATAGTACCCTGCCGTTCAGGCTTTCTATGACATCCGGAACGAGATCCTTATCTCCTACTGATACCCCTCCGGTTGTCAGGATCAGATCTGCTTCTTTTAATACCTCACTGATCTTGTCTGCGATCTTGTCCCTGTCATCTCCCGCGGTTTCATACTGTAGTATCTCACAGCCCATCTCTCTTAATCTCGCACACAGCCAGATTCCATTTGCATCATAGATTTTCCCGGGTTCTAATGATGTATCTGCATTCTGCAGCTCATCACCGGTTGTAATCACTGCAGCCCTAAGTCTTCTATATACAGTAATGTCCCGTACTCCCGCAGACGTAACTGCCGCCAGCAGATAAGAATCCACCAAAAGTCCGGCTTCTGCCAGCAATTCCCCGGCAGAAAAATCTTCTCCTTTCGGGCAGTAATTTTCTCCCGGTCCCACATTATTATAAATTTTGATTGTTTTCCTGTCCTGATCCGGATCTGCTATTCTTACATAATCCGTATCTTCCTGTTTTACTACACAGTCTGCTCCTTCCGGTATCATTGCTCCGGTCATGATCCGGACTGCCTGATGTGGTTCCAGTATAAGCTCTGTCTTTTGTCCCGCATACACACACCCGGCAACTTCCAAGGTAACCGGATGCTCAAGATCTGCCCCGCAGACGTCCCGGCTTCTCAGTGCAAATCCATCCATCGCTGACCTTGGAAACGGCGGCTGGGTTACTGCCGCATATACCGGCTCTGCCAGAATCTGTCCCAGACAGTCTGCTGCCGGTTTTTCTTCTTTTTTTATTCCCGGCATACAGATTTGAAATAATTCCTGTGCCTCTTCAAGTGTCACTCGGGATGGTTCCACCTTTACGCCTCCTTTCCAAATGGACAGACCGGATAATGGCACTCTTTACAACCAAGACAGAGTCCTCCGTGTCCCATCCGGATAATATCTCTCCGCTCAATCTTAATCCCTGCTGCCATTCTCGGCAGGATCAGATCGAATACGGTTGCTTTTGCATACATCACACAGCCCGGCAGTCCCACGATTGGTGTATCGTCTTCAAAGTAAGCCAGACACAACATCGCACCCGGCAGTGTCGGTGCCCCATATGTGACGATTTCCGCTCCGGAAGCCTTGATTGCACCCGGTGTCTTATCATCCGGATCTACACTCATCCCGCCCGTACAGATAATAAGATCCACTCCCGCTTCCTTCATTTCTGCAATTGCGTCCGTGATCATTTTCGTATCATCACTGCATAATACATGCTTTGTCATCTGGATTCCAAATGTCTCCAGCTTCTTTTCCACTATAGGAGTAAACTGGTCTTTGATCAGTCCTTTATAGACTTCACTTCCGGTTGTGATCACACCTGCCGTCTTTAATTTCCACGGTGTTACCTTCAATAACGGTTCCGGACCCACCTTTTTTTCTGCTTCTTCCAGTCTCTTTTCATCTATGATCAGCGGAATCACCCGCATTCCTGCGAGCTTGTCGCCTTTTTTTACCGCTGTGTTCGTGTGTCTGGTTGCGATCATGATCTCATCCACACTGTTCACATCATATAATCGTTCGACATCCACCTGGAATAATCCGTCGACATCCGCAAGCAGTTCAATTTTGCCTTCTTTTACAACTGACGGATGCATATTTTCATTCTGCGTGATCCTGCGCAGACGTTCCGCACCTTCATCCTCATGAAGCATGCCTTCTGTCTTCTCCCAGACATACAGATGTTCTTTCCCTATGGAAAGAAGCACCGGAATATCTTCTTCTGTGACAATATGTCCCTTCCGGAATCTCGCATCTTTGATCACTCCCGGAATGATCTGCGTCATATCATGACATAACACATGTCCCACTGCATCTTCTGTTCTGATCAGTTTCATACTTTTCCGCCTCGTTTCTTTATCGTTTCTCGTTTCAATTCTTATCAATGTATCTATCATCTTGTACCTGTCATCCAGACACATTCTGTTTCATACTCTACTATAGATTTTCTATATGTTGCATATTCTGCTGTATATACTGAAGTAAAAAAGCCGCCGTTTTCCCAACATCGTCCAACGGGAACACATTTTCACAGTCCTCCACATCCACATCACTGATCACTGCCAGACATTCTTCCGGTCGTAACGGCATCGGTTTCCCGTTTTCTTTCCGGTGCAGCATGATCTTCGGCCACGGTCCGTGCTTGAATCCCTCTGTCAGAATCAGATCCACACCATCTATCTTTTTCAGGAATTCTTCCGGATCAACTGTTCTGTTGTCCATCAGCACCGCTTTCTCCGAGGAGATCAGACCGGTCACGTCTGCTCCGGCTTTGGTAAAGCGGTCACTGTCTTTTCCTTCGTGATCGATATCAAACCGGTGTCCGTCATGCTTTACGATCGCAATCTTAAGCCCATATGCTTTCAGCTTCGGAATCAGTTTTTCCAGAAATGTCGTCTTACCGGTGCCGGAATAGGCCACAAACGATACAACCGGGGTCTGCTGTGCTTTTTCTTTTATTTTCTCTGGTATTATTTTCCGATATTCTTCTGGTGTATTTATATTATAAAATTTCCCCGGTCCGTCTGTAATTCCCTGAACTGCCACATAACATACCCTCAAATTTTCCAGTACATGCTGCACTTTATAATCCCCGGTCTTTAACTGTTCTTCCAATATCTTCCATACAGATTTCCTGTACCATGCACAGAGCACATATTTTTTCCCGGTCTTGCCTACCGGGATCACTGCATCAATCCCATCCATCAGATAGTCTTCCAGTTCCTGCGCCACATCCCAGTCAACCAGCGGCATATCACAGGATATCACCCAGACCCGTTCATGGCTGCATTCTTTCAGCGCCGAGCACAGACCCATCAACGGTCCTTTGTCCTGTTCCAGATCTTCGATATGTCTTGCCTCTATCTCCGGATAATCCCGCCGGTCTTTTACCGAAAGCAGCACCTCATCCGCACCACTTACATGTTCTTCGATCTGTTGTAAAAATGTCTTCTTTCCAATCAGAAGTCCTGCTTTATCCTTCCCCATCCGGGTACTTTTCCCGCCACAAAGGATTATGGCACTGATTCCGGATTTTTTCTTATCTGATTCTGTTTTCATATATTAAAAAACCTGCTCCTTCCGAAAAAAGAGCAGGCGAAATATAAGAGAATCTGCCTGTGACATTTTTTACGAATGCTTTGACAGCTTCTCCTATGTGCTTTGGTAAACAAAGGTGCTGCTCTCCTTTCCAAATACGCGGGAGGCAGATACGTTTCCCTATCTACCCTGAGGAACTGACAGACCTGTCATTCCTGGCCGACATCCCATCATCACAATTTTTATGGATCTTAGGCATGAAGGCTTCGGAGAACCTTGTATTTTCAATTATTTTAACATGCATATTATAAACGGAGTTCTCCGTTCTGTAAAGAAATATCTTCTACTATATCCGTGAACGCGATCACCGGCGGCTGATCTGCCACGTGTTCTCCAATCTCTTTTTCCATCCATGCCAGATTGTACCATCTGTGGAATTTATATCCACAATTTGTGAACCAGCCGACCATACGATATCCCAAATGTTCATGGTAATGGATACTTGCATTCGTCAGGTATTCATCTTCATGCTCGGTACATGCAATACACGCATTCATATTTAACACATTCTGCCGCTTTAATATCTTCTCCAGCATGTCGTATAATTTTGTCCCGATACCCATTTCTTTTTTATTCTGATCCACGTAGATAGACGTCTCTACATTCCATCCTCCTGCCGGTCTCTCGTGAAAAGCACTTGCATATGCATATCCACATATTTCTCCATTCACCTCTGCCACAAGATATGGATATCTCTCCAATACATGCCGGATCCGTCCTCGGAATTCTTCCACCGTCGGCACATCATATTCATATGTAATCACTGTATGTTCTATATAAGGCGCATAGATTGCAAGCAGTTCTTCCGCATCCTCTTCTTTTGCAATCCGGATTGTAATCTCTTTTTTCTCATTGGTGTTCATTCTATATTCAGCTCCAGTCTGCTCTTATTATTTATTTCTCCACTATTATAAACACGTCCGTAAAAAAATGCCATCTCTCTGCAGATTTTTCCTGCAAAAGAGATGACATTTTTACATATTTTATTATCCCTGGTTCTGTGCCGCAACCAGATGTGTTGCTCCGTATTTTTCACGAAGCTTTGGTTTTTCAATCTTTCCGGTAGGATTACGCGGAACATCTGCAAAGATGATCTTACGAGGTCTCTTATATCTCGGAAGTTTCTTACAGAATTCCTGAATATCTTCTTCTGTACATTCAACTCCCGGTTTCAGTTCAATGATTGCTGCTGAAATTTCTCCCAGTCTGTGATCTGCAAGTCCAATAACCGCCACATCCAAAATAGCTTCATTGGTACGTAAGAAGTCTTCAATCTGTACCGGATAGATATTCTCACCACCACTGATGATGACATCTTTCTTACGGTCAACAAGGAAGATAAATCCGTCTTCGTCTTCCATCGCCATGTCTCCGGTATACAGCCATCCGTCATGCAGAACTTCTGCTGTTGCCTTCGGATCTCTGTAGTAACAGGTCATGACGCCTGGTCCTTTGACCGCAAGTTCTCCGGTCTCGCCCTGTTTTACCGTCTCGCCCTGTTCATCGATAATCTTAGCTTCCCATCCATATCCGGCTTTACCGATCGCACCGACTTTATCGATATTATCCACGCCAAGATGTACACATCCAGGCCCGATGGATTCGCTCAGACCATAGTTCGTGTCGTATTGGTGATGCGGGAAGTATTCTTTCCAGTGTTTGATCAGGCTTGGTGGTACCGGCTGTGCACCGATATGCATCAGTCTCCACTGGTCCAGATCATAATCTGCAATATCCAGTTCCTTATTGTCCAGTGCAAGCAGAAGATCCTGCGCCCACGGAACCAACAGCCATACAATAGTACAGTGTTCTTCCGATACTGCCTGTAAGATTGTCTTCGGACTTGTTCCTTTTAACAATACCGCTTTTCCTCCCGTCAGAAGACTTCCGAACCAGTGCATCTTGGCCCCGGTATGATATAACGGTGGAATACATAAGAATACATCATCCTTCGTCTGTCCGTGATGATTCTGCTCTGCTTTTGCTGCATGCATCAGAGATTCATGGTTATGTAAGATTGCCTTCGGGAATCCTGTTGTTCCTGATGAGAAATAAATTGCTGCCTCATCGTCATCATTGACATCAATCTTCGGAGACTGACTGGAACAGTTCGCCGTATGTGCATTATAATCCTCGGCAAATCCCGGACATCCGTCTCCTACAAAATATAACAGACGTCCTTTGCTGATCTCATCTGCAATCTCTTCTACTCGTCCGATGAACTCCGGTCCGAACACCAGAATATCAATCTCCGCAAGTTCCACGCAATATTTGATCTCATCCGCAGAATAACGGAAGTTCAGTGGTACAGCCAATGCTCCGGTCTTCAGAATTCCGAAATAAATTGGCAACCATTCCAGACAGTTCATCAGGAGAATCCCCACTTTTTCTCCTTTTTTGATTCCTCTTTCAATCAGAAGATTGGCAAATCTGTTTGCCTTTTCGTTAAATACATTCCATGTGATCTCTCTTCTATAATAAGCCGCGCGTGAAGGTTCGATCAGATCAAACTCCTTCCATGTAGTTTTTTTTGTCTCCGGCATCTCCGGATTGATCTCTACCAGCGCAACGTCGTCTCCGTACAGGCGGCAGTTTTTCTCCAATATATCTGTAATCGGCATTGGAAAATTCCCCTTTCGTGTTCATTCATAATTCTTTTTTATGAATTTTTTGCGTAACAGCTTTCGCGCTTTAACGCTTTTATTCATTAAAGTCTATGATACTCAATTTTTTGTAAAATGTCAATCCATATTTGTATTATTTTCCATCCAATCTCTTTTTTCCACACTTTTGTTTGATTTTTCCATCTCTCCGTCCTATAATAGGCACCGGGTGATAGGAAAATGAATTGGATATATAATCATAAACGTGCATTACTGCATGTCAATCTTGCATTTATCGGCGGACTGACCGGTGCTTATGCCATCTTAGTCCGTGGCGGCAATTTTGGTGCCGCACAGACCATGAATCTGATTGAAATGGTCCTAAACTTTACGGAAATGAACCTGACGGATGCCTTCCTTCGTCTGGCTATTTTTATTTTATATGGCCTTGCGATCATTGCCGCATTTTTAATCGGCGAACATTTTGCCTCTGTAAAATCTTATATCGCACTGGCGGTAGAGGCCGTCTGCATATGGATCGCAGGGATCATTCCGACATCGGTCAATCCCCTGATCGCACTGTTCCCTGTATTCATCCTGAATGCATACCAGTGGCAGGCTTTTACCACTCCGGAATGTTATAACAGTTCCACGATCTTTTCAACGAATAATTACAAGCAGACACTTCTTGCATGGACCAGATATCATATGACACATGATCTGGCTCAGAAGAAACGGGCATTGCTTTTTACGAACACGCTGATTCTCTTCCATCTGGGGGTTCTGGTTGGATATTTTGCGGTAGAATACCTCGGAGCTCACGGAATATGGGTTGCGTTTGTTCCACTTGTTACCGCTGTAGGGCTGGTGATTCCGGTTGGTGAGGAGCAGGTTGTAAAGGATGTTGAAGCAACATTAAAAGAAGGAATTCACAGGACGGAGGAAGTAGTTGTTCGGAAGGTTTGATTTCGTTTGATTTTCTGCTTCATAATGGCCTGAATAAAAGTATAGCAGTGGTTACTGTGCATATGCACAGCAACCACTGCTATACTTTTATTCAGTTACGTTTTCACATGCTATGAAGATGAAATCGCGGAAGCCTTCTTACAGTGCCGCTTTATATATCTTGTACATATCTTCCTCATGAAGTACCTTCGCAGATCCTTTGCTTCCCTTGCATCCGATGCTGCATTTATGTGCCATCAGTTTCAGTTCTTCATCTGTAGGATCAATGCCAAGTTCATGGATAGAAGTTGGCATCTTGAGTTCACGGAAGAAGTCTTCTATGGCTTCGATTCCACGTAATGCCACATCGTCTGCGGTTCCTTCCGGGTCTACCCGCATGACGTTCATTGCGAATTTTTCGAACCTAGGAAGGCAGTCTTTGTATACATATCTTGCCCAGGAACCCCAGATTGCCGCAAGGCCTGCACCGTGTGCCACGTCAAACAGTCCTCCGATCTCATGTTCCAGTGCATGGGAAGCGAAATCTCCTCCGACAACCGCGCCACAGCCTGTCAGCCCGTTATGAGACAGACTTCCTGCCCACATTACTTCCGCACGTGCATCATAGTTCTTCGGATCATTGATCAGAATTCTTGCATTCTCAATTACCGTACGCATCAGACCCTCTGCAATACTGTCTGTGATCTCCATATTTCCACCATTTGTAAAATAGCGTTCCAGCGTATGCATCAGAATGTCTGTGCATCCGCATGCTGTCTGATAATCCGGCAGTGTCATGGTCAGTTCCGGATTCATAATTGCAAAGCGCGGTCTTCCATAGTCATTGCGGTATCCTCTCTTGATCCAGCCGTCTTCTTTTGTAATAACAGAAGAATTACTCATCTCACTTCCTGTCGCTGCAATAGTCAGTACAACACCAATCGGAAGACATCCTGTTGCCTGGCGCTTTTTGTCATAAAAATCCCATACGTCCCCTTCATTGGCAACTCCATATCCGATTGCTTTTGCAGAATCAATCGCACTTCCGCCGCCTACAGCAAGGATGAAATCTACTCCTTCTTTTTTCGCGAGCTCGATTCCTTCATATACCAGTGAAAGTCTTGGGTTCGGTACTGCACCACCAAGTTCTATATAGTCAATCTTTGCTTCATTCAGGGAAGCCTTTACTTTATCCAATAATCCGGTACGTTTGACGCTTCCGCTTCCGTAATGGATCATTACTTTCTTATATCCCTGTTCTTTTACCAGTTCTCCACATTTGTCTTCTGTATTTTTTCCAAATACAACTTTGGTTGGTGTGTAATAATTAAAATTATACATAAGGTCTCCTTCTTTTTGGTATAAAAAATATGCTATAGATTTCTCCATAGCATATTTTAATCTTTCTCTATGATTTTTTCAACAGACGTTTTACCGCTTTATGCTGCTCATTGATAATAATTTATTCCGTCCGAAGTGCCGTAACCGGATCGCTCTTCGATGCTTTCTTTGACGGGATCAGTCCACCAAGCAATGTCAGTACCACACTCAGTGCGATCAGCACCAGTGCCGGAATAACCGGAAGCACTGCATTTACATTGGAATTATCTGCCACCGCATGAATGATCATATTGCCAGGGAGCAGAAGCAACAGCGTCAGTCCGATTCCGATCAGTCCCGCACACAGTCCAATAATGAAGGTCTCCGCATTAAACACCTGAGATACATTCCTCTTCGATGCGCCGATCGCCCTTAAGATTCCGATCTCTTTCTTCCGCTCCAGCACACTGATATACGTAATGACTCCGATCATAATTGAAGATACGACCAGTGAAATCGCCACAAAGGCAATCAGCACATAACTGATAGTATTGATGATATCTGTCACCGATGACATCAGAGTTCCCACTACATCCGTGTAGGAAATCACCTGTTCATCCTTGCCGGCTTTCTCCATCTTCTTGTTATAACGATCCAGATAATCCACTACCTGTTCCTTACTTTCAAAATCTTTAGGATAAATGTCAATCTCGCTTGGTTTTGCGAAGTCAGCATATCCTAATTTCTGCAGATTGCTGTCATACGTTGCACTCGCCGTTCCGCTCATAGACATCATAAGTTCTGTCAGATCATCCTCCGTCATATTGAACTGAAATGCCTTTGCAAATGCATCTGTATCGATCTTCATCGCATCTGGCATGACACTCTGGAGATTCTGTCCGATCTGTGTCATGGCAGATTCCATTACTTTACCCATACCGGAAGACATCTGTCCGATGATCTGCTCCATGGCCGACGAGATCTGTGTCTCAAGTGCATTTCCAAAAGATTTCGCATACGCTCTCATTGCCTGCTTCATGTAAGCATTCATCCCGGATGAAAGCTGGCTTTCCAGACTCTTCATGTCCAGTGTCTCTGAAAGACCGTTACTCAGCCGCTGTTTTCCATCTGCCGTTCCGAGATAAGCTGCAAAGTTCTCACCCATCTTTGTCACATCTGCATATCCTTTTTCCTGTGCATAGCTTAAATATCCAGCCGCAAGTTCCTGCGCCATTGCCTGCAGATCCGCTTCCGATATCTCAATATCCACATCTTTATACAGGTCATTCACCCAGTCTGTTATGATCTGCTTTGCTTCTGCCGTCTGTAAATACTGGCGGAAATATGTTCCGTACTGGTCCGCACTGATATCTCCGATTCCCTGATCCTTTACGTATTTTTCAAACCCCTGCATGATATCTGTCAGAAGCTTCTGTACCTTTTCTTCTGTAATGGTTACTTTTCCACTCTCCTTTAGAATCTTTGAAAAATACTTTTTCATGATCTGCTTTGCACCATCTGTTTTCAGATATTCCGAGAAGTTATCTCCCAGATGCGAATAATCTGCTTCCGGATGCGTCTTCGCATATGCCTGATACCCTTCCATCAATGAAACAGCCATCTTCTGCATTCCGCCCGGTTTCACCTTGACATCCAGCCCCGACAGCATATCTCCCAGACCTGCCGACGGAAGCCCCGACAGATTCAGATCCACCTGATCCAGATTCACAAGTCCGGATAAATTCAACGTATTGCCATCCAGCTTAAATGCATCCTGCAGATTCACTGCTTTCGAAAAGTCCAGTGAATTTCCGAGACTTCCTGCAAGGTCTGTATCTCCCATGCCGAATGCTTTCTGAAGTGCGTCTTCATCTACGCTGAATAACGAGTTCATATCCAGACCATTATCTCCGGAATCTTCACCGAATTTCTCTCCGGTAAATACATTGATATCCGGACTGGCTTTTTGTTGTTTTACGATCTCACTGTTTTTTGCTTCTTCTGCGACATGCGTCATAAGCGAATATGGATAACCGATTCCCATATTCAGTGCAGTTGCCTTCGAACCTTCTGCCGGCTGCACGATTCCGACAATCTTAATATCCTCTCCGTCTGCCACCAGTTTTTTCATATATTCTGCATTATCACTTTTATCTTTCCAGACTTTATACTGGCTGTCATATTCATAATAGTCTGCCTGATTCACAAGCTTAAACTTCTTGTTCAGAATATCTTTATAGGTGTATGTTCCCAGTGAAGACGGTGTCTTGATCTCTTCTTCACTTGCAAAAGCTTTGATCATATCATCCAGTTCCATCTGATCTCTGAGGCCAAGTGTATATAGAAGGAAATCACTCATCCCGCCGTCCTGACTTAATACCAGTACGCATTCATTATATTTTTTCGGCCATCTTCCCGCCTTGACATCATACTGCTTCTCGTACAGACTTGTGTTCTTTGGCATGCGGTAGAACACATTTGTACTCATCATGGATGACATCATACTGTTGGCACCGGAATCTGCTCCGATTCCAATGGATGAAAATGATTTGTCCGGGTGTACCTGTCTGACACCATCCGAATCCTCTCTGTATATCTGCGGATCCACATCATAATCATACTCCACGGCATTTGTATAGGATTTTAACGCATCATTATCCTTTTCCAGATGTTTTTTCAATGATTTAAGGTCATTGGTATTCATCTTGGAGAACATATTTGTAACCATCTCCATGACTTTTACCTGACCATCTTTGTTCTTCTTACCGGACGAGTCTTTGCTCTTATCATCCGTTCCGGTATTTCCAACCATCATGGAGGTAATGTCAAATCCCGTACTTTGGATCTGTAGTGGATATTCCGACAACGTCTCTTCCTCGATTGACTGGATATAGCCGTTCACTCCATTAGAGAGTGCCAGAATCAGCGCAATTCCTATGATACCGATAGAACCCGCAAAGGATGTCAGTAATGTCCTTGCTTTCTTCGTCTTTAGATTATTAAAGCTAAGAGCCAGCGCCGTCAGAAAAGACATGGAAGATTTTCCCATATTCTTATGTTCCGGTTCTTTTAATGTCTGCTCATCCACAATGTATTCGTCCGTATCTGAACGTATCTTCCCATCCCGCAAATTCACGATCCTGGTCGCATATTCTTCTGCCAGTTCCGGATTGTGTGTAACCATAACAACCAGCCGGTCTTTGGCTACTTCTTTCAGAAGATCCATGACCTGGATACTGGTATCACTGTCCAGTGCTCCCGTCGGTTCATCCGCCAGCAGGATATCCGGATCATTCACCAGTGCCCTTGCTATCGCCACTCTCTGCATCTGGCCGCCGGACATCTGGCTTGGTCTTTTGTGAAGTTGTTCTCCAAGTCCTACTTTTTTCAGCGCATCAATGGCACGTTTTCTTCTCTCTTCTTTTCCGATTCCAGAAATTGTAAGTGCAAGTTCTACGTTAGACAACACCGTCTGATGCGGGATCAGATTATAACTCTGAAATACGAATCCGATCGTATGATTCCGGTATGAATCCCAGTCTCTGTCCTTATATTTCTTCGTAGATATTCCGTTGATGATCAGGTCGCCGCTGTCATAACGGTCCAGTCCTCCGATAATATTCAGAAGCGTAGTCTTTCCCGATCCACTGGGACCTAGAATTGCCACGAATTCATTATCTCTTAAGTTCAGGCTCACGTCATCCAGCGCCTTCTGTACCAGATTACCGGTCCTATATTCTTTACAAATATGCTGTATCTGAAGCATGTATTCTTTTTCTCCTTCTTCCATCTGTTATTTTTTTACAGACATCTGTTATTATTATACAGAAATATTTTATAAAATCCGTATTTTTATACTTTTTTAATCTTTGCTTTTTATTTAGAAATATATCCGCTAATCACAATCTGATTTTTATCTGTATATAGCATCGCAGATGTTAACCTTTCCACCAAATACAGTTGACTTTTATTTCCCGTCATGTTAACCTTTTGTCTATATCAGTTAACAAGTGATTTATATTACACACAAAGGAAGGTAACACCATGATTTCAGAAGTTCATACACACGAAGATCCTATATTGACACGCGAAGAGGCCATCGAGATTTTAAACACTCCGGACGACCAGTTAGATGCTCTCATCGAACGTGCCGGAATCCTCCGTAAAAAATATAAAGGAAACCACGTCAGCATTCATATTCTGACCAATGTCCGCAGTGGTAACTGCTCTCAGGACTGCGCTTACTGTGCGCAATCCTGTCGCTCTAATGCAGACATCGACACTTATAAATGGGTAGAAGACGAAAAATTATACAATGATAATGATTTTGTAAATGAACATCATCTTTCCCGCCACTGTATCGGATTAAGCGGCATGGGATTCACAGATGCAGAGATCGAACAGCTTGCCGGACGTATCCGCAAGATGAAAGAAACCGGAACCCATCTCTGCTGCTCCATCGGATTCTTAACCGAAAAACAGGCAAAAATGTTAAAAGACGCCGGACTTGACCGTATCAATCATAATCTGAACAGCAGCCGTAATTATTACAGTCACATCTGCACCACACACACTTTTGACCAGCGTGTGGAAAATATACATATGCTTCAGAGACTCGGTTTCGAGATCTGCAGCGGTGGAATCATCGGTATGGGCGAAAGCAAAGAAGACGTTGTAGATATGCTTTTGGAACTGAAAGAAATTAATCCGGAAGCTCTCCCGATCAACTTCCTGCTGCCGATTCCGGGTACTCCTCTTGGCGATCAGGATATCTCGGGACTGACTTATGAATATGGCATAAAGGTGCTCTGTCTCGCAAGACTTCTGGTTCCGCAGTCAGACATCCGCTGTGCGGCAGGACGTGAAGTGTATTTCAAAGGACATGAAAAGGAATTGTTAAGTGTTGTAGATTCCATCTTTGCCTCCGGATATCTTACCGCAGGTGGTCAGGGTATTAAAGATACTATTCAGACGATAACAGATGCGGGATTCACTTATGAGATAGAGTCTGCATAAATTGTTATTCTCAGGTTAATAGATACACTTCCGGTCTCACAATAGTTACGGGGATTCTATTAATTCACTACCGCGTTAGATACACATGGAATAAAAGTTGGACAGGAATGCTTTTCCAACTTTTATTCCGGTCCGGGTAGCTAGCTTAGTGAATTAATTAGAAACTACATCTGCTTCCTCACCACCATATACTCATCCCCATTCCGATAATAAGGGCACTGATAATGCTGGTCTGAAATAAGACGCATATATTCATCTTCATCCATATTGATATCGCACATATAACTTTCGTAATCTTCGTCGTATGTATAATAAGTGCAGCTTTCGCAACTATTCTGAGCCATTATAATTCCCCTTTTCTTAATTTGATAATTGAGTTTTTACATTATTGCATAATTTTTTTCATTATGATCTGTTTCCCATTGATTATAGCATATTTCTTGGTACTGTACGAAAAAAAGAGCATAAACATTGCGATTACGGGTTGCCCAAGATTTGTTATCCATGCTATATTTTATGTGATATTTTTATCAAAGTAATCACACAAAGAAAAAGTACTAAAGGAAAGGGTTATTATGGATTCAATGTTTAACACTCCACAGGAAGTTGTGCAGGCCAACATGAATGGCGCTGTAAAAAAAGCTACAACTTCTAAAAAGAAAGTTTTTTTCATGGGAATCATGGCTGGTGTCTGCATCGCGCTTGGCGCACAGTCCAGTAATGTTGCCATGCATGATATTGCAAATGTTGGTCTTGCACGTCTGGTTGCCGGCTGCGTCTTCCCGGTCGGTCTGATGATGATCGTCTTTATCGGAGGCGAATTGTTCACCGGTGACTGTATGATGACAATGGCCTGTATTAAGAAAAAAATTAGTGTAGCTGCACTCATACGGACACTGGTTATCGTTTATATCGGTAATATGGTTGGTGCTGTTGCTCTGGCATATCTGGTATATCTGTCCGGACAATATAATTATACCAGCGGCGCTCTTGGGGCATTTACGATCAAAGTTGCTCTTGGAAAGGTCAGCTTATCTTTCCTTCCTGCTCTGCTTTCCGGAATCTTATGTAACATTCTGGTATGCGCTGCAGTATTGATGGCTTCTACCGCGAAAGATATAGCAGGAAAATCACTTGCTATCTTTTTCCCGATCATGGCATTCGTTGTATCCGGCTTCGAACACTGTGTTGCAAATATGTATTATATTCCGGCCGGAATCTTTGCTTCTATGAATCCGGATTATGTTGCAAAAGCGAAAGAATTATATGGTATCACCGGCAGTCAGATTGCTGCTTTAAACTGGGGAAACTTCTTCACCGTCAATCTTCTTCCTGTTACAATCGGTAACATTATCGGTGGCGGATTTATCATCGGCGGATTATTCTTCTATCTGCACGGAAAGAACTGTAAATAAAGGCTTGACGGAATCGTGGATCTTCTGACGATCATTCCCGCTTTCTTCCTTTCCGGATTTGTTATCTTTCGGATGCTGCGTGTAGCATGTCTACACTTCTTACCGTAGGCTATGGTGACATTTACCCAATCACAACTCTGGGACGTATAATGGCAATCTGCATCGCTTATCTGGGGGTTGGTGTCGTTGCTATTCCTACCGGTATTATCAGCGCCGGTTTCGTTGAACAATATCAGCGAAAAAGCAATATTTCCGCTCTCAAAGATATGGATATAAAAGAAAATACATTCTACGGTTAAATGATATTATGATCATACGCACAGAAGGCCTGGATAGTTGATACGCTATCCAGACCTTCTATTCTTTTCATCATTTTCTATTCCCGAACCAATCTAGTAATCTTTCCCGGCTCTTATAAGTTTTATTTTTCCAATTCCTGGATCATTTCTACAAGCTTCTCTGCAGTTGCTTCAATTCCAAGCCTGGAACTGTTAATACACAGATCGTACTCATATGGCCTTCCCCAGTTTCTGCCGGTATAATAGTCGTAATAAGCTTTTCTGTCTTTGTCCTTTTTTCTTACCATGGCTGTTGCAGACTTTTCATCTATAGACAACTGTTCCATCTTTCTCTTCACACGCCATTCAAACGGGGCTGCAATAAACAGACTAATATGATCAATCTTTGCTTGTTCCAATATATAGTCCGCACAGCGTCCGACAAATACACAATCTCCTTTTTCTGCAAGTTCTCGTATGATCGAATTATATGCCAGATGCAAAGCTTCATTCGCCGTCATTCCATTCAGTTCCTGGTTCGGCACATCATACCATACCTCATGCAGCCACGGATTACGCTTTTTCTCATCTGCTTTTTCCAGCACATCTTTTGGCATCGCTACGATCTTCTCTGCTGCCCTGTCAATTAAATCTCTGTCATATAATTCCAGTCCAAGCTTTTCTGCAACTTTTCTTCCGATTTCGTGGCCACCGCTTCCAAATTCTCTTCCGATACATATAATCATAAGCTTTTCCTCCTTTGTAAGTACCGATTCTCTCGTTTATCTTAAATATAGCTCTTTTCGCTGTATTTTTAAACCAACAATCTGAAGGAAATGTCTATTATCAGAATCTTCTTTGCCCGATCTGCATATTTTCTATTTTTTTCTCACAAGCTTCACAACCGTCTCAATATGATCACAAAACGGAAAATTATCCACCGGCTGAATCTTCACAGCCTGGTATCCATGTCTGGTCAGATATTTTAAATCTCTCGCCAGTGTCTCCGGATTGCAGGACACATAGACCACTCTCTTTGGGCCAAGCTTTATCACAGAAGAAAGGAACTTCTCATCACTTCCGGCTCTCGGCGGATCCATGAATACGACGTCTGCTTTTTGGTTCTTCGAAGCCATATCTACCATGAATCTTCCCGCATCACCTGCATAGATCTCGGCATTTGTGATGCCATTTTCTTTTGCATTGATTCTTGCGTCTTTTACCGCATCTTTGTTCAGTTCTACTCCGATCACTTTCTTCGCATTCTTAGCCGCGATCAGACCAATTGTACCGGTTCCGCAATATGCATCGATCACTGTCTCTTTTCCGGTCAGTTCCGCATAGTCCATGGCTGTATTATAGAGAACTTCTGTCTGCACCGGATTTACCTGATAGAACGATTTTGGAGAAATGCGGAATGTACATCCGCATAACTTGTCTTTGATAAATCCCGGTCCGTAGATCGGCTTTTCCTTTTCTCCCAGTACCATACTGGTCTGCTTGTTATTCACATTCAGTACTACGGTTGTGATCTCCGGATGCACTTTTCTCAAAGCCTTCACAAAGTTATTCTTTGATGGCAGGATCGGTGAGCCCAGTACCAGCACCACCATGATCTCACCAGTTTCAAATCCTCTGCGGACCAGCACATGTCTTAAAAGCCCATATCCGGTATCTTCGTTGTATGTCTTAATCTTAAAAGACGGCAGAAGTTCACGGATCGTGCGGATGATCTCCTGACTCTTCTTATCTTCGATCAGACACTCTTCCACTGCGATCACACGGTGCGTTCCTTCTGCATAAATGCCGGATATGACATTGCCCTTCTTGTCACGGTCAAATACCGCATGTACTTTATTTCTGTAAAAATATGGATGTTCCATGCCAATGATCGGGCTGACTTTGCAGAATCCGCCTAACAGCTGTTCTTCCTGCTTCTGCTTTCTTTTCAGCTGTTCTTTATACGGCATCTTCTGGAACTGGCAACCGCCACATTTTTTATCAATCTTACATGCAGATTTATTCTTTGTCTGCTTTCCGTCTTTCTGTTTCTTATTTTGTATCTTACTCTTCTGCCCGGATTGCCCAGCGCATTTTCGTGCATTTCGCACGGCTGTTGCGGAAGCATTCTTCTTTGGACGGTCGGATGACGTCTTTTGCGATCTCACTGTACAGTCCCTCCTTTTTCCATTGCTTGAATGATTTCTTCACAAGACGGTCCTCTCCGGAATGGAATGTGAGGATTGCAACTTTTCCGCCCGGCTTTAATACACCCGGCAGCTTATCCAGGAAATCATACAATACTTCAAACTCATTATTCACATCAATACGAAGTGCCTGGAATACTCGCTGGCTGGATTTCCGTACTGCTTCTTTTCTTTCTTTTTCCGGGATAAATGCAAGTGTCTCTTCGATCACCTGATGAAGTCCCGTTGTTGTCTCGATCTTGCCGCCTTTGCGGATCTTCTCTGTGATTGCTTCTGCGATTTCTTCTGCATATGGCTCATCCGAATTTTCAATCAACATGCCGGTAAGCTCTTCTTTGGAAATATCCCGCAGTCTTTCTGCTGCGCTGATTCCTTTTTCCGGATTCATACGCAGATCTAAAGGTCCCTCTGCCTTGAATGTAAAACCACGGTCCGGATTGTCAATCTGCATAGATGACACACCCAGATCTGCCAGTACGAAATCAAACTTTCCGGCCTCTTCTGCCACTTTATCGATATTTGCGAAATTCTCAAGCTTTACCGTAAGGATATCCGGCCCGAATCCCTTTTCTTCCAGTCGTTTCTTTGTCTTCGCCGATTCGATCGGGTCTACATCCAGACCATAGATATGCCCTTCTCCCTGCAGTTTTTCCAGCATCTTCGACGTATGACCGCCGTATCCCAATGTTGCATCCAATCCCTGCTGTCCCGGCTGAATGTCAAAAAAGTCCAGAATCTCATTCACACAGATAGAAATATGCATCCCCGCCGGTGTTCCGCCTTTCTTGATGACTTTGGAAATGGTATCTGCATACTTTTCCGGATTCAGCTCTTTGTATTTTTCTTTATAATTTCTCGGATGTGTTCCGGAATACCGGACTCTCCGTTTATGTTTCTTCTCCTGATTTTCCTGATTTTCCTGATTCTCCATAATCTCTCTCCCATTTTGTCAGTTGTTCCGGTATATCTACATCCCGAAGTTCTGTTTCTTCTGTTTCGCAGAGCAGCACATCATCCATATGTGCTCCGATGATCTGTTTCCCGCCTTTGTCGCCGGAAAGTCTGCTAAGTTCATCAAAAAAGCATCGATCCCACAATACAGGATTTCCCATTTTGCCCTTTCGCCCGGCACATACGATCTTTCCAGGATATTTCTTACCTATATCAAGCATACGGGCAAATGTTGCGGCTGTCAATCCCGGCTGGTCACATACAATGAACATTGCACCTTTTAATTCTGGATTTTCTTCCAGTGCTTTCTGTAGTCCTAATCTCAGGGAATGTGAGATTCCAAGATCCGGTTCCCAGTTCTCCACTACCAACATACCCTGTGCTTCTGCTACACGTTCTATCTCTTCGAATCTCGTCACCGCTACCTGTGTACATAACGGAAATGCCCGCATCTTACGAAGGGTATGTTCGAACATTCTTCCCCCGTCCAGTTCTTCTAACAGCTTATTACTGCCATATCTGCTTGACTTTCCTGCTGCCAGAAGGATCATTGCATAATCCTTATCCGCCAGACGTGCTTCTGTCGCCCGCACTACAGAACTGCCGATCTTATTCGCCTTATCCGAAATCAAGTAACACAATTTTCTGTCTTTTCTTGGATCTACATCTCCAATCTTCAGACCTTTTTTCACCTGCACACCTTCCTGCAGCATGCCTCGGATCACACCGTCCAGCTGGGAATATACAGGTTTTCCTCCTGTTACGGCAAGAAGCTGTCCCTTCTTTACAATATCTCCGATCTGTGCCTTTGGCTCCATTCGGCCATTGCCAGACGCACGGATCAGGCGCTCCAGCGCATAACCGCCCACATATCCAGGGACGCCGGTATTCGGAATCGGCTGTCCGTCATAGATGATATCCGCAAGCGTCTCACCACGCATCGTTTCTATCACAGCATGAACATCTTTTCCCGCAGTAAATCCCGGACCGAGACCGATCACATACGGTGCATCCGTCCGTCTGGTCCCCATATTTTTCTTTGCAAGGATGGCATCCACAAGTAGATCCGGGTGAAATTTCTTGCAGATCTCGGCTTTCGGATCTACGATCACGGCAATCTTATTTTCTTCCAGTACAGCCAACGCTTCCTGATAACTCCGGACAAGGATTCCTTCTATCCCTTCCACTTTTGCCCTGCCTTCATAAACGGCTCTGGACATCGCCACTTCCCTTCTTACGGTAAGCGGCACTGCAATATCCGTCATGATCACCTGAAAGCCCGCCCGATAAAGTGCTACACCCACGCCGGTAGCCAGGTCTCCGGATCCCCGGACCAATGCCTTTTTCTTATTTTTATAAATTTCTGACATATCTACCATCTTTCTTCCAGCGGAATCAGGTCCGATGTTACGTGGACTTTGCTGATCTGTCTTGAAAACTCTGTATCTTTTGTATTCTTCTCTGATATATACTTCTCTGACAGTTTCTTTCCAATATCTTCCGCAAGCTGCCTTGCCGTCTGTTTCTCTTCCTCTGTATCAGCCTGATTCAGTATAACCTGATATTCCATCTCATCCGTCACACATTTGCGTCCTGCACTCCGACTTACCGCAAGTGTCATGATATCTTCTGGACGCAAAATATCTTCCCCTGTCTTTCCAAGAATTTTCTCCACTTCTCCGATACGAAAACATACATCCTTTATCTTTTTTCCAATCGCACGCATCCCATAGACATTCAGAACTATGCCCGTTTTCTCACAGATCACCGGCTCATGTTCTGCAGGAGCTTTCACTGGAAAATGCTTTGCCCCGTCCGCTTCCAGAAGCAAAAGTACAGGTTCCCGGCTTACTTCTTCCAGAAACTCCTTCTGAAATGATGCAAGCTTTCCTTTCCGTATCTCACGCCCCATCCACACAACTTCGTAATCCGACAGCTTCTTCCGGAACATTTTCATCGATGGTTCTCCCAGAAAATATTTCGCATTTGTTTTTTGTATATGCGTCGTTGTTGAGACCGCGCATGGAATCCTTCCATCCGAATTTTCCATACATTCCCGGAGCATTGCACGGAGCACCGTTGTCTTTCCGCCGCCCCCTACGACCGATACTATCTTATGAAAATCTTCTTTATAAATTCCAACAGCCTGGCATAAACTGCCAGGCTCTTTCCATTCACCATTCGTATAACTTTTTATCATATATGAATTATTTCTCAGCTTTCTTTTGTGTTCTCGGAAGTGTTAAGTTTAACACAATTGCTACGATCGTTGCAAGTACCACCGGTGATTTTCCAAAGATCGTCGTTACCCATTCTGGGAACTGTGCCAGAGACGCATTTGCCTGTGTCACACCCATTCCGACTGCAACCGCAAGTCCTACTACTGTTGTATTGCGGAAATCCATCGGCTCCGTTGTGATCAGTTTGATACCTGTCATTGTGATCGATGCAAATACCGAGATTGTCGCACCGCCGAGTACACAGTAAGGAATCGTTGTCAGTAAAGAAGAAAACTTCGGAATCAGTCCTGCTGCCAGTAAGATCACGGCGGCCATTCCCATTACCACACGGCTGACTACCTTCGTTGTAGATACAATACCTACATTCTGGCTGTATGTTGCCGTCGGAAGTCCACCGAAGAATGCACAGATAATATTACTGATACCATAGCCCACGATTCCACCTGTCAGTTCTTCGTCTGTCGGCATACGGTCCATAGAACCTGTTGTCGTTGCAGAGAAGTCTCCGATTGCCTGTACCGCATTGATTGCGAACAGGATTCCAATTGCCACACATGCAGAAGGCTCGAATTTGATACCAAAATGCATTGGCTTTGGAAGTTGGAAGAATGATGCCTGTGCAACCGATGAAAAATCTATCATTCCAAAGAATAATGCCACAATATATCCTCCAATGATTCCGATCAGAATCGATGCCAGTTTCCACACACCTTTTCCATAATGGTTCAATACCGTAACGATCACAAGGGTAATCAGTGCTACCAGCCAGTTCTGCCATGCACCGTATGATTTACTGCTTGCACCGCCTGCCATATAGTTGATTGCCGTCGGATACAGAGACAGTCCAATAGAAAATACAACCGTTCCGGTAATCAGCGGCGGGAAAAATTTACGGATTCTCTTAATATTCAGTCCGACTAACAATGCGATCACACCACCAACGATCTGTGCTCCCAGAATCGTTGCAATGTCAAAATCTGCTGCGATTGCCTGCATACTCGGAACATATGCGAAACTGATTCCCATCATCACCGGAAGCGCCGATCCGATGCGGAAACTTTTTGTCTTTATAAAAGGAAATAACTGCAATAATGTAGTCAGTGCCGACATCACCAGTGCAGCCTGTATTAAAATAACGGAATCTTCCTGCGAAAGCCCCGCCACACCCGCAACAATGATCGATGGTGTTACACATCCGACGATCATCGCAAGCACATGCTGGATTGCAAGCGGCAGTGCCTGTCCGATAGAAGGTTTCCCATAAAAATCAAATAATGCCTGATCCATCTGTTTTGCTTCTTTTGTACTCATACATATCCTCCCGTGTACATTCTGCTCTCATATTTTCAACCTTAAATATTATATATTTTTCTGCTTTTTTTGGGTAGACCTGTAGTTATTGAATGTTTTAATGAAACCTTATAAGCTGTGGTTATCAGAGCTATTACATTTCGTTATACACGCATTACATTTTATCATGATAAAGTACTAAAATTCATGATACAATGACAGATAGAGATTAAAGACAAACGGAGGAATGAACAATGGGAATTTTGTCTAATATTGAACCAAAAGAAGTATTTCAGTACTTCGAAGAATTAAGTATGGTACCAAGAAGTACCTTCCACACAAAAAAGATCAGTGATTTTTGTGTAGAATTTGCGAAAGCACACAATCTGGAATATATCCAGGATGAAATGAACAACGTTATTATCAAAAAACCTGGTACTGCCGGATATGAAGACAGTGATCCGGTCATCATCCAGGGACATCTGGACATGGTTGCTACAAAGACAACTGACAGCGATCACGATTTCGAGAATGATCCTTTAGACCTTTTTGTAGATGGTGATCTGATCGGGGCAAAGAACACCACTCTCGGCGGTGACGACGGTATCGCAGTCGCTTATGCTATGGCAATTCTTGCCAGCACAGATATCCCGCATCCACCGATCGAGGCTGTATTTACAGTTGATGAAGAGATCGGTATGGGCGGTGCACATCACCTCGATACATCCGTATTAAAAGGAAAGATCTGCCTGAACATCGACTCTGAGATTGAAGGCGTTATGACAGTCGGATGTGCCGGCGGATACATTTATGATACTTTTATCCCGATCGAATGGAGTGAAGAAAGCGGAACCAAGATGACAATCTCCCTTTCCAATCTGCAGGGAGGACATTCCGGTGCCGAGATTCAGAATCAGCTCGGAAATGCACATAAGATCATGGGACGTGTTCTGTATGCACTTGCAAAAGATTACGACTTTAACATCGTAAGTACAAACGGCGGAAATGCGGCAAACGTAATCGCACAGTACAATACGACTGAGATCATCGCAGATCCTGCACAGGCTCAGGATATCATAGATGCTGTTGCCGGACTGGAACAGACTATCTACGCTGAATTTGCCGGACAGGAACCTACTTTATCTCTGAAAGCAGTTTCCGATGGCGAGACGACCTTAAAGGCCTTTGATGCAGATACTACTTCACATGTGATCGGATTCCTTTATGGAGCGATCGACGGTGTACAGTGCTATGACCGTGCATTCCCTACCGCTGTAGAATCTTCCCTGAACACAGGTATTGTTGAGACTACTGAAGACACTGTAAAGATTAAATTCCAGGTTCGAAGCTCTGTCGCTACCAAGTTAGATGATATGCAGAACAAACTGGATCTTGCAACGGATCTTGCAAGCGCATCCCGTGAGATTTCCGGTGAATATCCGGCATGGAGCTACAATGCAGATTCTGTGATCCGTCCTAAGGCAATCGAACTTTATAAAGAAATGTTCGGAAAAGAACCTACTGTTGAGACAACTCACGGCGGACTGGAATGTGGAATCTTATACGGCAAGAAGAATGATCTTGATATCATTTCTTTCGGTCCGGATCTTACAGGTGTGCATACATATAATGAACGTGTACATATCGCATCTACACAGCGTATGTGGAACTACCTGAAAGAACTTTTAAAAGCATGTAAATAAGCATAAAAATGCAGAGACTTTTGAGGGATTACTTCAATCCTTTTAAAAGTCTCTGCGTTTTTGTTATGTTCTATTACTTCTTCTACTTCATTATATCTGACATTCTAAGAACCGGACGGAATTCTCACAATCAGCTTCTCCTCATCATTTTCCATTATTGTCAGCACCGGCACATGCTTTTTACGAAGCGCATGTACTACCGGATAAGTCGAAAAGACATTTCCATTCACACATACCGCCTCCGGTTTGTATTTCAGAATTTCTTTTACCTGTACTTTTATCCGCTTCTTCCATTCCTGCTTTTCCATCAAAACTTCTCCATAGATTCCATCTGTCTCCATCTCCGGCGGCTCTGACAGCGGCATCTTATGTACCGTTACATTCTTCATTTCCGGAAGCATATGCAGAAGTTCTTTCACTTCTTCATCACATGTTCCGTAACAGACAATACACGGTACTTCTACATACTCTTTGAGGCTGATTTCACACGCTTTTACCGCATCCTCCAGATTCTCTGTCGACATCAGGAAGCCGCCTTTATGACAGAATCCTGCTCCTGAAAGTCCGGTTGCTTTCTGTAATGCTTCTCCCTCCAGCCCAAGCCAGGCTTCTGGGAACGCACATTTATAATTCATGGAAAATTCTTTTTTCTGTGGCTGAATGCAATATCCTCCGCGATTTGACGGGAAAATCACAAATGCAATCTCCGTCTCTGACAGCCGTTTCTGGCATGGAACAAATTCCGGAAGAATCAGGATTCTTTCATCACATTTTCCCTCTTCTACTGCATCATCATGTGCCTCTAAAATCTCTTCTATCTTCCTGTCCGCCCTTTCATTTCCACGGAATCTCTCGAACTTGCTTTCCAGTATCATTCCAGCCATACTGACTGCATGAAAGAATGCATCATCATGATTTCCTTTTGCATCCCATGCCGGATTAAAACTTCCGATCAGCGAAGCCAGTTCATTCTTCTCACCGGTATTATCATTCTGATCGAGAGGCTGGACAAAGGATTCATCAAATTTTTCTGCCAGTTCTTCTCCAAGAATCTCCGTTCCTAACTCTTCCCACAAAAGTCCGAATGCCGCATATGGAATCCCGTTTTCCCTGACACGGCTGTCCTTCTGATGATGATCATATGCTCCCCGTCCGATGTCAAATACAATACCGTCATACTCTTCCGGCACCTGATTTCCCCTTGTAATCTGAATTTCCGGGTTCAGATATAATAACAAGGCCGATGAAAATATATCATCTGCATGAAATTTTCCCCCGTGAGTAAATGCTTTTGCATCTTTCTGTCTGATCTTATTCAATAAATTTTCTTGATTCATAGTTTCTGTTCCTTCTTTGAAAAAGGCAGTTTTTCAACATGTAAGTTCTGAAAAACCACCTTTTTATCATTCTTTATTATATTATTTTGCCAGGTATACGTCTGTATTCTCTGTGTCAGAAGCAGATACCTCTGCATGGTTATTTACATAAATACTGATCTGATTTCCCTGGACTTTTCTTCCTGTATCTTCCGCTGTAAATACATGTCCTCCGATAATCACCTTGGTTCCATATGGAATTACATTCGGATCAGTTGCGATTGTCTTTCCTTCTGCAACAGGTGTTCCCGATGCCGTAACTTTAGATGCTTTATCGCAGCAGATCTCGCAAGGACAATAATATGTAATCTGGAAATTTTCAAGTTTCTGTCCATACATGTCCTCTGTTGCATTGGCCTTTTCAATTCCGCCGCCTGTAAGAGAATAATCATCTTTCAGGATACGTGTTGCCCATACTGCATTTTTGGTATTGACTTTTCCTTCGATAATTCCGAGTTTCGTACTTGCAGCCTCTATCGTCCTGCCATCTCCTGCATACATGACCACATGATATACATACCCTTCTTTAGCATAGAAGATCAGATCTCCCGGCTGGGCATCTTCTACAGGAATCTTCGTTCCATACTGGCTTTGATCTTCTGCTACTCTTGGAAGGCTGTATCCGTACTGTTTATAAATTTGCTGTACGAATCCAGAGCAGTCTGCACCGTCCGTCAGGCTTGTACCACCCCACACATATGGATTACCGATAAACTGTGACGCAAATTCCAGCATGGATTCCCGGATTTCTCCACTTGGCGATCCCTCTTTTACAGAAGTCAGTGTATAATATAATGCCTGATTTTCTTCTGGTTTTACCGTTTCTTTTGCTGTCTGATATTTATCCTCACCATTCGCTTCAATCTGCTTTTTTGTTTCATCACTGAAGTCCAGATACTTCTGTTCCACAAAGCCTCTGACATCTCCGGATTCTATATATACCCAATCCGAATCTTTATCTGCCAGAATATAGCACAACTGTCCCTGTGCCATTGTTCCTATTGTTCTGGCTGTAGTATTTTTTTCTTCTTTTATTTCCAATGCAGCAGAACCAATCTGATCATTTATAAGTGCTGTATCTTTAGCTGCCACTGTCTGGCCGGCTGTCACGCGCAGATACGTATATGCCTGATTGTCCTTTGCATCAACTGAAGCTTTTGCCGTTTTTGCAATTCCTTCAATTCCATTATATTCTGTTTCATCCTTTTTGGCTTTTTTCTGAGCCTTTTTCTGGTAAACAGTTAAAAGTTCTTGTGCCGCATCATCTGTATATACTTCTGAGGCCTTTACAAATCCCCTGACATCTCCGGATTCTACATAAAGCCATCCGTTTTCTTCTTCTTTCAAAATATAAAGCAAACCATCCTGTGGCAGCGTTCCCACAGTACGGACCTTTTCTTCCAACTGCTGGCTTACAAGAGCCGCATCCATGCCTTCCTGCTTCTGTTTTTTTTGCTTTTCCACTGCTTTTTGCAGATTCCTGACAGCTTTACTCTTTGCTTTTCTGACGGTTTTGTTCTTAATCTTCTTATCTTTCTTCACTGTCTTTATTTTTTTCTGCAATTTCTCAGCATCTTTCTTTGCATTCGCAACATCTGTCCCTGCTGTCTGTGTATTACTTCCGTCAATATTTTCCGGCACCGCTTCACGGATATTGATTTTTGTCTTTGCAAATGCATAGTTTCTTGCAACTGTAAAAAAGCGGAAATCTTCCTTGATCTGTGGCAGTTTTACAATCTTCTGCTTTGCAATAAGTTCTTTATTGCTTTTTGCACTCTTTGTCTCATCTTTTTTCTTAGTTGTATCTGTCGCCTGTTTATTATTTGCTGTCGTGTGTTTTTCTGCAGCATTCGATGTACCGGAAACATTCGAAGTACCTGACGTCTCTGACTTGCTCGGTGTATTCGGTGTATTCGGTGTATTCGGTGTATTCGGTGTATTCGGTGTATTCGGCGTATTCGGTGTATTTGGCGTATCCGGCGTATCTGGAGTGTCCGGTGTATCCGGTGTGCTCGGAGTGTCCGGTGTATCCGGTGTACCCGGTATATCCGGATTAGCCGGTATCTGCTCTACTCGTTCTCCTGTCACCGGATCTACTTTCTTTCCTGTCACGGTATCAATCAGATAGTTTGATTCTTCATCCAGCTTCACTTCACCTTTTCGAATCATATCCATGACTTTATCGGATACATCTGTAAGTGTATCTCTCCCATCTACGGATTTGGCCTGTAACTTTTCTGTCTGTACAGCATCTGACTGTGACATCGTGCTCTGTACATCTGCCAGAACAACCGACGGCGTACCTACGACAAGTCCAAATGCAAGCAACCCTGCAAGCGTTTTTGTTCCTAATCTTTTTGCGACTTTTACGTTTCTCAGTTTCAAAAATCTGGCTCCTTCCATATATATTTGCATTCATACATCTGTATGGTATAAACAAGATTCTTCCTTTTTTATTCTGGTATAGATTCGTATACACTGATTTTTATTATACACCCTTCATTTTAAAAATTCCACCCTTGTTATTATCCTATTTCTATCAACTACTCAAATATTTTGCTCAATCTTTTCACTGTTGGACATTTTGTTCAAGCAACAATAAAATCCGCCTGGGTAAGCTTAAATCCTTTTCCCAGACGGATTTCCTGTTTTGTCTTATTTTCTTTCGTCGTTCCTTACATATCCAGAGGATATTTTACAGTCAGCTCTGCAACCATTCCTTTGACTTTTTCAATGTTATCTTCACTCTGAAGTACGAGTGCGATACACTCTGCGATCATATCCATGTCGTCTTCTTTTAATCCTCTTGTTGTAACCGCCGGTGTTCCAAGTCTGACACCGCTTGTCACGAACGGTGATCTTGGATCGTTCGGTACCGTATTTTTGTTACATGTGATGTGTGCGGCATCCAGACGTTTTTCCAGTTCTTTACCGGTCACATCTTCTCCTCTTAAATCAATCAGCATCAGGTGATTATCTGTTCCTCCGGATACAATCTTCACTCCACGGTCCATCAGTCCCTTACTGAGTGCCTGTGCATTTTTGATAATCTGTTTCTGATATTCTGCGAATTCAGGCTCCATGGCTTCTTTGAAGCATACCGCTTTTCCTGCGATCACGTGTTCCAGTGGTCCTCCCTGGATTCCAGGGAATACAGCTTTATTAAAGTTGAATTTATCTGCTGCTTCCTGATTACAGAGGATCAGACCGCCTCTTGGTCCGCGCAGTGTCTTATGTGTTGTCGTTGTTGTGACATCTGCGTACGGGATCGGGCTTGGATGAAGTCCTGCTGCAACAAGTCCTGCGATATGGGCCATATCAACCATCAGGTATGCTCCTACTTCATCCGCGATCTCACGGAATTTTTTGAAATCAATGATTCTTGCATAAGCACTTGCTCCCGCAATGATCATCTTTGGTTTTTCTTTTACTGCGATCTCACGTACCTTATCATAATCGATCACACCCTCGTCGTTCACTCCGTATGATACGACGTTGAAATATTTACCGGAAATATTAACCGGAGAACCATGTGTCAGATGTCCGCCATGATCCAGGTTCATACCCATGACTTTGTCTCCAGGCTCCAGCATTGCAAAGAATACTGCCAGATTTGCCTGTGCTCCGGAATGTGGCTGTACATTGGCATAATCACAGCCAAATAACTTCTTTGCTCTTTCTCTTGCAAGATCTTCCACTACATCCACACACTGACATCCACCATAGTAACGTTTGCCCGGATAGCCTTCTGCGTATTTATTTGTAAGCGGACTTCCCATTGCTGCCATGACTGCTTTGCTTACCCAGTTCTCCGATGCGATCAGCTCCAGATGCGAATTCTGTCTCTCCATCTCGGCCTGAATGGCGTCTGCAATTTCACTGTCTGCTTTTTTAATTTCATCAAATGCATACATATTTGAGTCCTCCTGGTTTGTTAAAAATTTGATTTATTTAATATGATATCACTTTACCACGGTGAATGCCAGTGTTTTTTGTAAAAAAAGAGGAAACCTCTGATGAAATTAATCATCAAAGGTCTCCTTTAATTTATCCATAAATCCTTTTTTCTTTTTGCCTTTATGTTCGTGCTCTTCCGCTTTTTCAGATTTCTCTGCTCCGAGAGAATTGCCGGTCAGCTCATCGAATTTACGCAATGCTTCTTTTGCTTCGGCACTTAAGTGTTCCGGTGTCTGGACCACAAGTGTCACATAATGATCGCCGCGAACCTGTGCATTTCGAAGAGATGGAACTCCTTTACCTTTCAGACGTACTTTTGTATCTGTCTTGGTTCCCGGTTTTACCGTGTAGATTACTTCTCCATCTACCGTCTTGATACGGATATCCGCACCAAGTGCTGCCTGTGCAAATGTAATCGGTACCGTTGAGAAGATGTGCATATCCTGACGCTGGAAGATTGGATGTCTTGATACCACAACCTCCACCAGAAGATCTCCTCTTGGTCCGCCGTTTACACCCGGCTCACCTTTTTCACGGATTCTGACACTCTGGCCATTATCAATACCTGCAGGAATTGATACGGATATCTTCTTCTTGCTGGCTACATAGCCTGTTCCGCCGCAATCCGGACATTTTTCCTTAATAATCTTACCAGTTCCCTGACAATCCGGACAGGTCTGTACATTCTGTACCGTTCCAAAGAATGACTGCTGTGTATATACTACCTGACCTTTACCGCCACATTTCGGACAAGTCTCCGGAGATGTTCCCGGTTTGGCACCTGTTCCGTTACATTTCGGACATGGGTCTTTTAATACAACGTCCAATTCTTTCTCGCATCCGAATACAGCCTCTTCGAATGTGATTCTGACACTCTTACGGATATTCATACCTTTCATCGGTCCCTGGTTCGCACGACCGCCTCTGCGTCCGCCGCCGAACAGATCTCCGAAGATATCTCCGAAAATGTCGCCAAAATCAGCACCGTTAAAGTCGAATCCGCCATATCCGCCGCCTGCTCCCGCACTTCCGTCAAAAGCAGCATGACCAAACTGATCATACTGACGGCGTTTTTCCGGATCACTCAAGACTGCATACGCCTCAGAAGCTTCTTTGAACTTCTTTTCAGCTTCAGCATCACCCGGATTCATATCCGGGTGATACTTCTTGGCAACCTGTCTGTATGCTTTTTTCAAAGTTGCTTCGTCAGCATCTTTACTGACCCCAAGCACCTCATAGTAATCTCTTTTTGACTCTGCCATTTCCTATTCCTCACTTAATGTTCTTAGACTTCTTTGTAATCTCCGTCTACGACATCGTCGCCCTGGAATCCTTCTGGTGCCGGGCCTGCTCCTGCATTAGCTCCTGGCTGAGGACCAGCTCCCTGAGCTCCTGCTGCTGCGCCAGCCTGCTCATACATCTTTGTGAAGAGCTTCTGAGCACTCTCTGTCAGTTTTTCTTTACCTGCTTTGATCTCTGCAACCTGCTCATCTGTAAGAGTATCTGTATTTGCTTTTTCAAGTAATTCTTTCAGAGCTTTGCAGTCAGCTTCTACTGCTGCTTTGTCTGCACCGTCAAGCTTGTCGCCAACTTCCTGCAGAGCTTTCTCTGTCTGGAATACCATAGCGTCAGCTTCGTTCTTAGCATCGATTCCTTCTTTACGTTTCTTATCCTGTGCTTCGTATTCAGCTGCTTCTTTTACTGCCTTATCGATATCTTCATCTGACATATTTGAACCTGCTGTAATTGTAATGTGCTGTTCTTTTCCTGTTCCTAAATCCTTAGCTGAAACATTAACGATACCGTTTGCATCAATATCAAATGTTACTTCAATCTGTGGAACACCTCTTCTTGCTGGAGGGATACCATCTAATCTAAACTGTCCAAGGCTCTTGTTGTCTCTAGCAAACTGTCTTTCACCCTGTACTACGTTAATATCTACTGCTGTCTGGTTATCTGCAGCTGTTGAGAAGATCTGACTCTTCTTTGTAGGAATAGTTGTATTTCTTTCAATAAGTCTTGTAGCAATACCACCCATTGTTTCAATTGATAATGAAAGTGGAGTTACATCAAGAAGAAGGATTTCGCCGGCACCTGCATCACCTGCTAATTTACCACCCTGGATAGAAGCACCAAGTGCTACACATTCATCAGGATTCATCTTCTTTGATGGTTCATGACCTGTTAACTGTTTTACTTTATCCTGTACAGCAGGGATACGTGTTGAACCACCTACTAATAATACCTTGCTTAATTCTGCTGCTGTAATTCCTGCATCCTTTAATGCATTCTGTACAGGAACTGCTGTTCTTTCAACAAGGTCTCTTGTTAATTCATCGAATTTAGCCTTTGTAAGTGTCATATTAAGATGCTGTGGTCCCTGTTCATTTGCTGTAATGAAAGGAATGCTGATTTCTACCTGAGTTGCTGATGAAAGTTTCTTCTTAGCATCTTCTGCTTCAGCTTTAACTCTTTCCATAGCCATCTTATCGTTTGAAAGGTCGATACCTGTCTTGCCCTTAAAGTCTGCTACCATATAGTCCATAATCTTCTTATCAAAGTCATCACCACCAAGTCTGTTATCACCTGATGTTGCAAGTACTTCGATAACGCCATCACCGATTTCGATAACAGATACATCAAATGTACCACCACCTAAATCGTATACCATAATCTTCTGTTCGTTTTCATTATCAAGACCATAAGCTAAAGCTGCTGCTGTTGGCTCGTTGATAATTCTCTTTACATCAAGACCTGCAATCTTACCTGCATCTTTTGTTGCCTGTCTCTGTGCATCGTTAAAGTAAGCTGGTACAGTAATAACTGCTTCTGTTACTTTTTCACCAAGATAAGCTTCTGCATCAGCTTTTAATTTCTGAAGAATCATAGCTGAAATAGCCTGTGGTGTATAACTCTTACCATCAATTGTTACTTTATAATCTGTACCCATATGTCTTTTAATTGATGAAACTGTACCTTCAGCATTTGTTACAGCCTGACGTTTAGCGTTATCACCAACTAATCTCTGACCATCTTTCTTAAATGCTACTACTGATGGAGTTGTTCTGAATCCTTCAGCGTTTGCTATTACTGTAGGTTCTCCACCTTCCATTACTGCTACACATGAATTTGTTGTTCCTAAATCAATACCAATAATCTTTCCCATGATTGTTTCCTCCTATATAATCTAAAAACTTGTTAATATCTTTATTTGAAATGGTATGTTGTTAATTAGTTAGCAACCTTTACCATACTGTGACGGACAACTGAATCTCTGTATTTGTATCCTTTCTGTAATTCCTGGGATACCATATTTTCTCCAAGTTCCTCGTTGTCCTCATGCATTACTGCATTGTGAAGTTCAGGATCAAATTCCTTTCCTTCAGCTTCGATAACTGTAACTCCCATATCTTCAAGAGCTGCTGTCATCTGTTTATAGATAAGATTCATTCCCTGACCTACAGGTGAATCCAAATCCTCTTCACTAAGAGCTGCAACGCCTCTTTCAAAGTTATCAACAACCGGTAAAATTTTTTCTATGATTGCCTTAGCTCCTACTTCATACATTGCTGTTTTTTCCTTTTCGCTTCTGTTTCTGTAATTCTGAAACTCTGCAAAAAGTCTTTGATATTTATCATTTAATTCTTCAATCTGCTGATCCTTTTTGTCTTTCTTATCTTTCTTTTTGAAAAACTTCTTTTTAGTATCTTCAGATTCTTCAGAAGTTTCTGTATCTTCAGCTTCCTGTTCATTAGCTTCTTCTACAGTTTCTTCTGTCTTAATATTTTCAGCCTTTGTGTTTTCAGCTTCATTATCTTTAACTTCATTACTAGTTTCTTCGGTAATGTTTTCATCCAAAGTTTCTTTTTCTTTTTCCATTGGACTTTCCTTTCTTTCTTATTCTATTGTCTAACTAAGCTTTGCTATGAATGTTCATCCTTAAATGTATCACTTAGTTGTTCTTTCACATTTCTTAAAGCATCTACTACTTTCTCGTAGTCCATTCTCTTCGGTCCGATGATTCCTATTGTTCCCTTGAAACCATCTTCCAATTCGTATGTTGCAGTTACAACACTGCAATCTTTCATGGACTGTACAGGACTTTCACTTCCAATGTAGACCTGAATACCTGTTTCCTCATCTCCTTCATTAATTAATTCGGTAAGCTGAGACTTTTCTTCTAATGTAGTAAGTAACTGGCTTGCTCTTTCTTTATCACTTAATTCAGGATATTTGAAAATGTTGGTTGCACCTGAAGTATAAATCTTCATCTGCTCCTCTGTTGCAATTGCTTCCGTTATTGCTTTCAAAACCTCGCTTACAACTGATTCAAACTCTCCTGCCTGTGATGCCAGTGTAGTCATAACTCCTAAATTAATTTCTTCAATTGATAATCCTGCAAGGACTGTATTAAGAGCTACATTTAATCTGACTACTATTTCCTGGTTAACATCCTTGCTGACTTTGACAATTTTGTTAACCACATGGTTCTTATCTGAAACTACCGTACAAAGAAGACTCTTTTCTTCCAAAACTGAAAGCTGTACGAACTTAATTCTGTTAGTCTGTGCTTTCGGTGTGGAAACCATTGTGGCGTAATTAGTATTAGTTGCTAACATCTTCGCCATATTCTGTAATAAGGTTTCAACCTTATCAACTTTCTGAATAAGTAAATCTTCCTTTTCAGTAACTTTCTTCTCTCTCTCATCAAGCTCTGCCATCCTGTCTTTAAGAATATTGTCTACATAAAATCTGTAACCTTTATCAGTTGGAATTCTTCCTGCCGATGTATGTGGCTGAACTATGTAACCTAACTCTTCAAGGTCTGACATTTCATTTCTAATTGTTGCTGAGCTTAAATTTAAATCTGTATATTTGGAAATGGTTCTGGAACCCACTGGTTCGCCTGTCTCAAGATAGTTCCTAATAACAGCGTCTAATATTTTTTCTTTTCTCTCATTAAGTTCCATGGCATCTCCTTTCTTTTTTTGTTAGCACTCGTTTAATTTGAGTGCTAATATTTTATCTGTGTTAAAGTTACCACTCCTCAACCGCTTTGTCAACATTTTTCTAAAAAAAGTTTTGTAAATAATTTGTGAACTTTCTTTGTACGCGATTGCATTGTCCAAAGGTCTTTTCTCACCTTTGCTTGCACAATGATGGGAAAATGACCTTGGGACACGCCCGGATATGAACATAAAGGTGAAGCGTAAGCTTCGCGATATGCAAATATCAGGGAGGATTGCGGGAGTGCGTAACACGTAACAATCCGTGCAATCAATTGGTGCGGATTTCTAATCTGTATAAGAAAAAGAACTGTTACTCCGGCACTTGAACTCTGCCAACTTAACAGTTCTTTTCATTGTGGTTATTATATTTTTATTATAGCTTTCATCGTCATTGCTATTCCAACATTTATTAACTAATTCTTTGCTTTTTCTACTGCTATAAATCCAAATGTTTCAGGTCCAACATGAGTTCCTATTGTAGGTCCTATCTGATAACATTCCTTAAACTTAATTCCTTTTTCTTCAACTTTCTTTACAAAGTTATCAAGATTCTCTGTTCCGTCTGAATAAATTCCATAAATTGGAAATCTTTCATCTAAGTCCATTCCTTCTATATAACTAACAAGTCCTGCAATGGCTTTCTTTCTGCCGATAAACTTACCTTTTACAATTAACGTTCCTTCCGGAATTGAAATAACCGGCTTAAGCTTTGCAAAATTACCAAAACCTGCCTGCATCTTTGTAAGTCGTCCACCTTTGTATAAATTTTCAAGATTGTCAATTGCAAGGTTAATTGATATTCTTGATTTTAATTCTTCCAATGCCTCTACAATTTCATCTACAGTTTTTCCTTCATCTCTTAACTGCATTCCGTAATCTACCATTATCTTTATAGCATATACTGCTGTTTTTGAATCTATAAGATGGATTCCGTCATATTCAGCCATATCTTTTGCAATATTGGCACTCTGATACGTTCCACTTATTCCACCTGAAAGCATAACACCTATTATCTGGTCTCCATTAGCCTTAGCCTCTTCGAAAACATCAAGAAATGCCTGTGGTGATGGCTGAGCTGTCTTGGGAAAAATATCTTCCTCCCTCATTCTCTTATAGAATTCACTTCTGCTTATTTCAATTCCATCTTTATATGTATCATTATCAAAAGTAATCGACAAAGGAACAAATGCAATTCCTTTTTCTTTTGCTTCATTTACATCATAGTCTGAACCTGAATCTACCATAAATTTAATCATTATATTTTACCTCTTCACCTTTAAGTGTTTTTATTGTACTTGCTTGTATCGTATACGTCAATAGGCTATTGAATTCTTTTCAAATCCGTAGCATAATAGTATTTCAGCACAAAATAAAAATCAATATATTTTGTACTAATTATAAAGGAGAGTTAACAATATGAATGAATCTGTTTTATCATTTAAAGATAAATATTTTGGCGATAAAAATTATTACAAAATGACCCTTACAATTGCCGTCCCCATTATTATCCAGAATCTTCTTACTAATCTGGTTAGTATGGCTGACAATATTATGGTAGGACAGCTTGGAACCAATCAGATGTCAGGTGTTGCAATTATAAATCAGTTGTTTTTTGTTTTTAATCTTTTAGTATTTGGAGGAATGTCCGGAGCAGGACTTTTTTCAGCCCAGTATTTTGGACAAAAGAATCACAATGGTGTTCGTGATGTTTTTAGAATGAAGATTCTTATTGGCATTACAATTATTGCTATTTCTCTTTCTGTTATGATTTTTCTTCATGAACCGCTAATTAATATGTTTCTTCATGAAGGAAGCAGTTCAGGAAATATTCAGGAAACATTCAATTATGCAAAAAACTATCTTTACATAATGGTTATTGGAATTGCACCTTTTGTTATTTCTAACTGCTACAGCACTACTCTTAAAGAATCCGGACAGACTGTTGTCCCTATGAAAGCCGGAGTTTTGGCTGTAGTATTTGATATAGTTCTCAATTACATATTTATTTTTGGAAAATTAGGATTTCCTGCCATGGGCGTTGTTGGTGCAGCCATCGCCACTGTTATTTCACGTTTTGTTGAATGTGGCTATCTTGTAATTTATACTCATAGACATTCAAATGATTATCCTTTTATTAAACATTGCTACAGAACTCTTAAGGTTCCGGGGTCTCTTGTTAAGAAAATAATTATAACCGGTGCCCCTCTCATGCTTAACGAATTTTTATGGGCAGGTGGTCTTACATTGCAAACACAGGCTTTGTCCACTAAAGGTCTTGCCACTGTAGGAGGCCTAAATATTTGCAATACTATTGGAAATATTTCTAATTGTATTTTTGTTACAATGGGAACAACTATTGCTATTGTTGTAGGACAACTACTAGGTGCCGGAAAACTGAAAGAGGCCAAAGTGACTGCTACACGAATGGCTGCTTTTTCACTTTTAATATCATTTGGCATGATTATAATTCTTGGCCTACTTGGACCTGTATTTCCACATTTCTATAATACAACCGACGAAATACGCGAACTTGCCACAAAATTTATATGGGCTGTAGCTGCTGCAACACCATTTATATCGCTGTCAAATTCTGAATATTTCATTTTGAGAAGTGGTGGAAAAACTATAATTACATTTCTATTCGACAGTTGTTTTGTCTGCCTTGTAAATGTACCTGTTGCAATATGTCTTACAAAATTTACTGCCATACACATTGTTGGAATATTCTTCCTTGTAAATATGCTTGAAGGTGTTAAGGCATTAATAGGATTTATAATGGTGAAAAAAGATATTTGGCTTAACACAATTGTTGACTAAAAATAATTAAGAAAAAAGAACAACCGATTCATTTTTTGAAATCAGTTGTTCTTTTTTATATTATTGAAATGTAAAACATCAAACTGTTAATTACTTGAATTGTCACCTGCCTGGTGCTACCACAATTTAGTATCTTTTTTAAAACAAAAATTCTGACATTACATAATTGCTTAAATCTATACCAAACTCTGTAAGCTTAACGTAACCATTGTCATTTATAAGAAATCTTTTATCTTCCATTCTTTTCTGAACTTTTCCGTAGACTTCCATATAAGTCTTCCCAAAATACTGTTCAAACTTTTCCATGCTTACACCTTCCATCATTCGAAGCCCTAAAAACATAAATTCTTCCATTCTGTCCCGTTCAGTAAGCTGCTGTAGATTTTTTACTATACTGTTTAGAATATTAACCTGATTTTCAACTTCACTGGAATTTCCCACATTATTTATTGAATTCTCTTTGATATTGTTAGTTAATACTTCAATATATTTATTTATATCTGAAATATTATTATAACGATTCTCTTTATACAAAGATGCCGCACCAATACCAAAACCTAAATATTCTTTTCGCTGCCAATAACCTATGTTGTGCTTACATTCTTTCCCCGGTTTGCTATAATTAGATATTTCGTATTTTCTATATCCATTAGAACGCAAAATATTATTTGTAAGATAATACATCTTTCTTTCACTTTCTTCATCGGGAAGAATATTTATACCTTTTATCTGAGCTTTTTTTACTCTGTCATACATTAATGTATTTTCTTCAACTATAAGACTATAAGCTGAAATATGCTCCGGCTCTAAGCGGACAACTTTGTTAAGGGTCTCCTCGTAACTTTTTAAAGTCTGTCCCGGCAAAGCGCTCATTAAGTCCACATTAATATTGTCAAAGCCACATTTTCTTGCCAAATTATAGCTTTCAAGAAATCCTGCGTAATTATGGATTCTTCCAATGGACTTTAGTTCTTCGTCATTGGCACTTTGGAGACCAAAACTTATACGGTTAATTCCACTTTTCTTATATTCCAAAAGCTTGCTTTCCGTAATAGTTCCCGGATTGCACTCTATTGTAATCTCAGGATTTTCAGACATATTACAATTATCTCTTAAAACTGACATAATTTTTGAAATCTGATTTTCTTCTAACAGTGAAGGTGTGCCTCCACCAATAAAAACAGTATCCACAACATATTCTGACATTTTATTCTTATTTAGCTTTATCTCATTAATTAATGCCTCGACATATTTCTCTTTAGTTTCCAAATCTGCCGGTGCTGACAGAAAATCGCAGTAATCACATTTTTTTACGCAAAAAGGTATGTGAATATAAATTTCAAGTCCATTCATTATTTCTACTCCAAAACTTATTCATCATCAAGTTTTAATACTGCCATAAATGCTGACTGTGGAATTTCCACATTGCCAACCTGACGCATACGTTTCTTTCCTTCCTTCTGTTTTTCAAGAAGTTTTCTCTTTCGTGAAATGTCACCGCCGTAACATTTTGCCAGAACGTCCTTACGCATAGCCTTAACTGTCTCTCTTGCAATAACCTTACTGCCAACTGCCGCCTGAATTGGAACTTCAAATAACTGTCTTGGAATTTCAGTTTTTAATTTTTCACACATCTTACGACCGCGTTCGTAAGCTGACGCTTCAGGAACGATAAATGACAATGCATCCACTTCCTCTTTGTTAATCAAAATATCAAGCTTAACAAGCTTAGCCTGTTCGTAACCCTTTAATTCATAATCAAAAGATGCATAACCTCTTGAACGTGATTTTAAGGCATCAAAGAAATCGTAAATTATTTCATTTAATGGAATATCATATTTAAGCAATGCTCTTGAACCTTCAACATATTCCATACTGATATATCGTCCTCGTCTCTGCTGACAAAGCTCCATAATTGCACCGATAAACTCTGTTGTTACCATAATTTCCGCACTTACAATAGGTTCTTCCATATGCTCAATCTCACTTGGATCCGGAAGGTTTGTTGGGTTTGTAAGGTCAATTACTTCGCCATTTTCTTTATATATTTTGTAAATAACACTTGGCGCTGTTGTTACAAGGTCAAGGTTGTACTCTCTTTCAAGTCTTTCCTGAATAATTTCCAAATGTAGAAGTCCTAAGAATCCACATCTGAAACCAAAACCTAAAGCAATAGATGTTTCAGGCTCAAACTTTAATGCTGCATCGTTAAGCTGTAACTTCTCCAACGCATCTCTTAAGTCAGGATATTTTGCTCCATCTGCAGGATAAAGTCCACAGTAAACCATAGGATTAACTTCCTTATATCCGGGAAGTGGTGCGTCTGCCGGATTATCTGCATCAGTTACTGTGTCACCTACTTTTGTGTCAGACACATTTTTTATACTTGCAGTAATATATCCAACCATACCTGCAGGAAGTTCATCACATGGAATAAACTGACCTGCACCAAAATAACCAACTTCAACAACATTGGCTGTTGCCCCTGTTGCCATCATTTTAATATTCATACCCGGCTTAACTGTTCCTTCTTTAATTCTACAGAAAATAATAACGCCCTTGTATGCATCATATAAACTATCAAAAATCAAAGCCTGAAGTGGTGCATTAGCATCTCCTTCCGGTGCCGGAATTTTTTCAACGATTGCCTCTAAAACATCTTCACAATTAAGACCAGTCTTGGCTGAAATAAGTGGTGCGTCATGGGCTTCAAGACCAATAACGTCCTCTATTTCTGCCTTAACTCTGTCAGGATCTGCTGAAGGCAAATCAATCTTATTAATAACAGGGAATACTTCCAGGTCATGGTCAAGTGCCAAATATACATTGGCCAAAGTCTGTGCCTCAACTCCCTGTGCCGCATCAACTACAAGCACTGCCCCATCACAGGCTGCAAGGCTTCTTGAAACTTCATAGTTAAAGTCAACGTGTCCAGGTGTATCAATAAGGTTAAAAATATACTCTTCTCCATCTTTAGCCTTGTAAATAGTTCTAACGGCCTGAGACTTAATAGTAATACCTCTTTCTCTTTCAAGTTCCATGTTATCAAGAACCTGAGCCTGCATCTCTCTATTAGTCAAAAGACCTGTCATTTCTATAATTCGGTCAGCCAATGTAGATTTACCGTGATCTATATGGGCTATAATACAAAAATTTCTAATTTTACTCTGATCAATATGTGACAATTTATTCGCTCCAATCTGTTTATATTTTGTCTGTATTATTCTATTTGCTTATATTTTTTAATATTTCTAACAATTAGTTTTCTAAAATTCATTCACATTTTAACATAAATAAATCATAGGTTCAAACATTTTAACTTTATCACTTTATTATTTTCATTTTATTTGATAAACTTAATACTATGTGCCATAATTTTATGTCACTTAAGTGACGGAATGGAGAAAATATGAACTATGCAGAAATAAAAACATTTGATGTGGCAAATGGTCCCGGTATCAGAGTTTCTCTTTTTGTAAGTGGCTGTAATCACAGATGTCCAGGATGTTTCAATGAACAGGCTTGGGATTTCAACTTTGGTCAGCCCTTTACACAGGAAACCATTGACTACATTATAGATACTTTGTCTTTTGGTGCTTATCAGGGAGTTACATTCCTAGGTGGTGAGCCAATGGAGCCTGTTAACCAGAAGGGGCTGCTTCCACTTGCCCGAAAGATAAAAGAAACATATCCCGAAAAAGATATCTGGTGTTTCACAGGATACGACTTTGAAAAAGATATAATTGGACACATGTACAACGAGTGTCCTGAAACTAAAGAACTTCTTTCCTATATAGATGTTCTTGTAGATGGTCCATTCATCGAAGCACAGAAGAACCTAAACCTGGTATTTCGTGGTTCCGAGAACCAGCGCTTAATTAGAATACCTGAAACATTAAAAACTGGGAATATTGTTTTATGGGAAAAAGAAATGTAATCTAAATGGTATCTTTTACCCATTGCCGGCAGAAATTTCTGCAAGCAATGGAGCAAGATACCATTTGGATTACATTACATTTACAATAAAAGGAGATTTGTTATGGCTGTTAATGTTAACGTAAAAAAATTAAAGGAGAATGCTACTATTCCTACTTATGGAACTGAGTATGCCGCAGGTGCTGATTTGTATGCCTGCATTGAAGAAGCTGTTACTATTGAAGCCGGTGAAACTAAGTTCATTGGTACTGGTATTGCAATGGAGATTCCTGAAGGTTACGCCGGTTTGATTTATGCTAGAAGTGGTCTTTCATGTAAGAGAGGTCTTGCTCCTGCTAATAAGGTTGGTGTTGTTGATGCCGATTACCGTGGAGAACTTACTGTTGCTCTTCATAATCACTCAAACAAGGCTGAGACTATTGAACCTAATGAAAGAATTGCACAAGTTGTTATTACACCATTTCTTTCAGCTAATTTTAATCAGGTTGATGAACTTTCTGATACAGTTCGTGGTGTTGGAGGATTTGGTTCTACAGGCAAATAACATTATTTCAAAAAGGCGCATTTCAATTCCATGCGCCTTTTTGCTTTATGCTTTAAATTTTTCATCTCAACCTTACGATATATTTTTCATACCCATAACGTTTTACTGTTGCAGTATAAGATTAAAATGTATCATTTTTGTAACAGCCGTGTTTACGTCATAAAATTTTTATCTTAGTAATTTATTATCAATAATTCTTTATGGATTTTTATTATACTTTTTAATAAAAATCATTGTCAAATCCGTCTATTCCAACTTCTATGCTTTTTTTGCCAAGTTCTACTCTCCAAACAAGTCCACTTATTATTTCACACTGCCATATGTAATTCTCATCTTTGTCAACTATGTCAATTCCTTTAGTTTTTTTATCTTTGTCAACTATGTCAATTCCTTTAGTTTTTTTATCTTTGTCAGCTAATTCATTATAATAAATACCCTGTTCATATGGTTCTACATAAATTCCATTATAGTAGTCTGATAGCTGCTCTATTATTTCTTTTTGAAAAGTATCCAAATTAATAAGAGTTAACTTATTTTTCTCTGCGTTCTGCTTAGCGTAGCTAAGTATACTTTCCACATTGTCTCCTGTGATTTTTATTTCATATATTTTGTTGGTCGTATTGTCCAAATACACGGTTGCCATAATCTTTGGACTCTTGCTTAATGTTGCTGTTGCCTCTAAATATGGGAAAGAAGCACTTTCACCAACAATACTGTAACACTTTTGAATAACAATATTTTTAGGGACCAGTTTTATTGTTTTTTTATTGTATATTAACTCTTTACATCCAAAAAGCTCAAGCCAATAATTTATTTGCTTTTTTACATTTTTTCTAATTGTTTTCAATTCGTTCTCTGACGGATCAAACAATACTTCAACTTTCTTTTTTGCATATTCTTTATCAGTAATAATAGAGTTAAGGTCCTCTAACTTCTGGTCTATTGTTTTAGTCTTTGCCGTTGATGCCATTTCAAGGTTTACACTGCCTGTATCCTTATCACTATGTTTAACCTGATTTAAGTAGCTTGTATCACTGTAATAATATAATAATTGAGGCAGAAAAACCGCCAAAGCCACAATTAGTAATACTGCCACAGGTAATATTCTTTTCTTCATTTAGTTCTGTCCTTCCTGAAAAACAATACTTATTATCGTACCTTTTCCTGGTTTACTTCTAACACTCCACTTAGCATTATGTATGCTTACAATCTTTTTGCAAAGGGACATTCCTATGCCTGCACCGCCCTCTTTTCTTGCTCTTGACTTATCAATCATATAAAATGCTTCAGTGATTTTTTTAATTTCACTTTTCTCCATTCCACAGCCATTGTCCTGAATGAAAACTGTGTATCCTTTTTCGGTTTTTATAGCCTTAAGGGCAATTATTCCCTGACCTGAAATGGCTTTTCTGCCATTATCGATAATATTCATAAACAGGGACTTAAGCAAATCCTCATTTCCAACAATCACAGCCGGTTCAACAGACATTTTAAACCTGATATTGTGTTCCCTAAGCATTTGTTCTACAGTTTTTTCAATGTCATTAAACATTTTCTCTGTACTAATTCTGTTAAATTCGATTTTCTGCTTATCAAGAGAAATCAAATCCATTAAAGTAAATGACAACTTCTCCAGTCTTTTTCCCTGCAAAAATATATAATTGGAATATTCTGAAATCTCTTCTTTTTCAAGGTCCATTGAACGCATCATATCAGAATAGCCTATAATTGAAGTCAAAGGAGTTTTCAATTCGTGAGCGAAAGCTGCCGTAAAATCTTCCTGTCGTCTTGTTGTATCTTCCAACTCTTCAATATTCTTCTCCAGCCTGTCTGCCATAATATTAAAGCTATTAACCAAGTCTCCAACTTCACCGTCAGTTTTTATCTTTGCTCTTGTGTCGTACTGACCTTTTGCCATTTGACTTACGGTATCAGACAACTTTTCAATTGGTCTTGTTATTTTTTTAGAAAAAACATATGCAAGAATGCAGGTAACAACAAGGGCAATTCCCAATATTACCCTATAATTTTTCATCATTTCATTTATGTCATTGTAAACTTCATTAATGCTGCTAACAATGCTTATGTAATATGTTCCGCTTTCAATTGTCATTTTTGACATTGTTTCCAAATAATAACTACCATTATTTTTAAAAATCAAGTATCCAAAATTATTGTCTTTTAAATCTTTGATTTTTATATTTTTTCCTATTTTGCTGTCAGTATATATTGCTTTTTCTTTCTGATTTACAATTGTAATTCCAATCTGGCTTTCGCCCATACTTCTTTTGACTGAATCAATTATTTTTTCTATGTCATTTTTTTGAATATATTCAGTATCCGATGACAACATTGAGGCTGAAGCTTCAAATGAATATACAAACATTTGATTCTCGTTTTGCTTTCTTGACAATTCTCTACTTAAAGAATTATCAAATGATAACTTTATGAATATTCCTCCAAATATAGAAAAAATAACCGTAACAATTATAATCAGCGAGAAAAACATTTTCCAAAAAAGTTTCATTTAACACCTTTTCCTGTTTAATTATTGTTGATATATGGATTGCTTTGTGCTCCTGTAATCACACTAACTTGTATCCAACTTTGTACACGGACTGTATCTTGTCTCCCCAGTCCAGTTTTCTTCTAAGTCTTTGAATATGTAAATCTATAGTTCTGCTGTCTCCAACATAGTCGTTGCCCCACACATTTTCATATATTACATCTCTGTAAAGGGCAATATTTTTGTTTCGTATAAGCAGAACCAAAAGTTCAAACTCTTTATGTGTAAGGTCCAAAGTCTTGCCTGCCTTCGTTACACTTCTTGACTGAAAATTAATTACCACATCATCTTCAACCAACTCGTCGTTTGTCTTCTTGTATCGTCTGAGAACACTTTCAACCCTTGCAAGCATTTCAACTACTTCAAAAGGCTTTGCAATATAGTCGTCTGCTCCTGCTCTAAGGCCCTTAACCTTATTATCTGTAGTTCCCATTGCAGTAATAAAAATAGACGGAATATCCATTGACTTTGCATACTCCAAAAGTTCATAACCGTCTATTTCCGGTAGCATTATGTCGAAAAGACATAAATCAAAATGCTTACTGTCTAAAAGATTTGCCGCATCCTTTCCGTTATATGCGCATGTACATAAATAACCTGCCTTTACAAGATTTATTTTTATTAAATTTGCAATCATTTCATCATCTTCTGCAACTAAAATTTCTATCATTAATTTTCTCCCAGTATACATATTAATCCACATTGTATTTTACATTAAATTGTATCTTATTTGTAAACTATTCTCCAAGTACTTTTTTTATTAAAACAGCCAAAGGCTCTGCTGCATTTTTTGCCTCCTGATATGTATTGGTCTGTGCCCCAACCTCAATTAACATACACTGCTTACCAAGAGACAAATTATATTCATAAGCATTTACATAATTTCTTCTTGTAAAACCCGGATAATAGCATTCTGCGTTTACTTTCATTTGGAGTCCAAGGGCAAGATTTTCGAACCTGTATGGATTTTTCAAATACTCAATATCGCCACTTAGCTTAAATCTGGACATGCCATTAAAAAACATAATCTGGGCAGTTTTCTTTCCATTGATTTCCGTAACCAACCTTGTTCCGTCATTTACTCCGTCTCTGTGAATATCCAAAATCAAACTAATTGACGGATATTTCTTTAACTGCTTCTTTACCCCAGCCTTAGACTGGGTGTATGCCTCGTGTCTGTCCAACTTACCATTTACTATATCATATTTTGTTTTGTCGTGTATTACATTATAACCAAACTGCTCTCTTAAAATCTGTGCCAGCCTGTTTCCAACACCAATAATTGTTGTGTCCTCATCCTTTGTTGTGTTGGAAAAATCCTCCATTGAATGAGTATGATATATTAGTATTTGAGGTTTCTTATTGTTTCCCGTTATTTTAAATTCTTTATTTAAAGCCTGTTTAATTGGCATATCACTTTCTTTTATGGTTGTTGCATTTGTTACCGTATAGAATCTGTTAATTACTTCTTTAAAACTGCCAATATTTTTTTCCGTATAAAGTTTTCCTGATTTTTTAGGCATTGGAACTATAGCCTTATTTCTCTTCTTTTTATTGTTGTTCTTTTCATTATTTTTAACAGTTGTTTCCACAGGTTTAGCAGTAGTTTCCACTTCTTTTTTTGCAATCTGATTTTCGGCTTTCATATTTTCATACAAAATATTTATAACCTGGCTATATGCCGGATCACTTGTGTCATAAGTGTATTCGCTTTTTGCTATATAATCTGTTACAACCGTTGTAAGAATCCTCTTTTTTGCATCCTCTGCAATATCTTTGTGATTCTCCAAGTATATCATATATTGTGTCATTATATTTGAGTTTTCCAAAATCTCCTGAGCAAGCATATTTCCTGTTTCCATTAATTCTTTACTTGCGGCAACTTTTATTTTCTTATTAGTTATCATATTTACACAGGAAAAAGTTATATAAGCACACAATGCAACAATAATCGCCTTTACAATTACACTAAACATATAATCAGGCGATTTAAATTTATACAGTTTTATTATTCCATGTTTTGTATGTTTCTGCACTTTTCCTGTCTCCCTTTGTCCCACTTTTAAAATTATATGAAACAAGGTCCTGTAATATTAATTTCTATTTTAAAACATTGCAAAACATATTTATTCCACAGGCAATTATTTTGCTTAAGTTATCAACAATTTCATCTATATCCTTTGGAGTTACAAACATTTGCTCTGTATCTTCCGACAAAAGTTCTTCAAACAACTGATATTTTTCATCAGATGTGTAGTCCTTAAATATATTTGAAATGCTATTATTTTGGTTATGAGAAGCAAGTATTTCCAAAAGCTTCTCCATTGTGTCATTAACAATTGTTGCCCCACTTACAACCATGGGAACCCCAATGGCAATAACCTTGGTATTTAGAGATTGTTCATTCAACCCTTTTCTATGATTGCCTATTCCCGAACCGGGAGTTATCCCTGTGTCCGTAAGCTGTATTGTTGTTGTAATTCTTCTTACATTTCTTGCTGCAAGTGAGTCTATTGCAATAATAATGTCCGGTTTCATTTGAGCCGTTATGCCTTTTACTATTGAAAAAGTTTCCATACCGGTCTGAGCCAACACCCCCGGAGCCAAACAGTACACATTAGGCAAAATTTCAATCTGCTCGGCAACTTTTGGTCCCAATGAATCAGGCGTAGCCTTTGAATTTCCAAGACCCACTATAAGGATTTTTTTTATGTTTTGATTCTTAGTCATCTCTTCCATATGATTTGCTATCTCTTTTGCAAAAATATTTTGCCTCTCCAAATCATCTTCCTTAAAAAGTCTTGTTTCCATTGTAACATAACTTCCTATAGGCTTTCCCATGGACTTTGCGCCATTTTCATTAAATATTTCCACATCTGTTGTTGTCATAAATAATTCTTTATTGTAATTTTTGTCTATTTTTACTCCACTAATTTCAATATTTCTTTTAAATCGTTCTCTTTCCTCTAATGCCAAATCCGTATAAATGTTTATTTTTTTCATAAAGCCCCCTGAAAACTATATATTCTTAAAGACGTTATTTGTTATTCATCAAATTCAATTTTTTCTTATAAAGCCATCCATCGTAAATTCTAAAAAATAAAGCGAAGCACTTTATGCTCCGCTTTATTAATATCTACATTATTATTAAATTTATTCAAACTCAAAATATGGCTGACCTTTTTTAAGCTTTACACCCTTAGCCTCTGCCATTTCTGATACACTTACTATCTGATATCCTTTCTTCTGAAGCTTTGGAATGGCTTCTATTGCTGCATCCACTGACCAGCTATGAATGTCATGCATAAGAATTATCTGTCCATCCTTTGCACTGTTCATTATAGATTCAACTGTTTTCTTCTTGCTTTTAGTCTTCCAGTCCAATGTGTCAACTGACCAACATATAATAGGCATCTTAGCAGCTTTCTGCACCTTGGCATCTCTTATTCCTGAACCATATGGTGGTCTTAAAAATTTAGGATTATATCCTACTGCCTTTTTAACCAATTCGTTAACTCCATTAATCTCGTATTTACGTTTACTCTTAGATACCTTGTCTAGTGCACAATGATTCATTGTATGATTTCCCAAGTCACATCCAAGAGCATCCATTCTCTTAAGTAATTTATCAACCGGAATATCAGTTCTCTTAAGGCTGTATCCACACATAAAAAATGAAGCTCTAGCATTATACTTCTCTAATGCATCCAGTAGCTTTCCTGTATATTGTCCCGGACCATCATCAAAAGTCAACGCAATCATAGGCTTGTTAGGATCTATTGCTCTTGTGGTTTCTTCCTGAACTGTGGTCTCAACCTGGGTCTGCTTCTGGCTTGTTTCCACATTTACCGCTGTTGGTACTGATTTTTTCTTTCCAAAAATCATCTTTCCGGCAAAAATTATGACAATAATAACCCCCACTGTTATGGCTATTTTTTCATACTGTCTGCGCACTTCTTTCTTTCTTTGTAATTTCTTTAGTTCGTTTTTCTCTCCCGTTGTCATATTTACCTCACTTTCATAGAACTGCATTATATTACTTATATTTAAGTTTTGCAATACTTTTTTCTATTATTTTCGACTTTTTTTTACCACTCTATTTTCACCTTATTTTCCCACTTAATTTTTGCCTCTTTTCTTTTAATCTTATGTTTATTTTTTGCTTGTGACTACTATAAAATAATGATAAAATTTAGTCAGCATATTTTGTGAGGTGTAACGTGAAAACTTTAGCTAATGATATTAAAAATAAAAGCTTTAAAAACGCATATCTTTTATGCGGTGAAGAAGAATATTTGAAACTTAATTATAAGAACCGGCTGATTAAATCCATTGCCGGTGATGATACAATGAACCTTGGAATGTACGAAGGCAAAAACATTGACATTAACGAAGTTATAGACAGTGCGGAAACTGTTCCTTTTTTTGCTGAATACAGACTTATTGTTATGGAAAATACTGGTCTTTTCAAAAGTGGCGGGGAGCAGCTTGCCGAGTATATGAAGACTATTCCTTCAACTACTATTTTTCTCTTCGTTGAAAGCGATGTAGACAAGCGTAGCAAAATGTACAAGGCTGTAAAATCCGCAGGTTACATCTGCGAAATAAACCGACAGACTGAAAATGATATTGCAATTTGGGCTGCAAGAATTTTTGATTACAATGGCAAGAAAATCACAAAAGCCAATATGTCATACCTTATTGCCAGCGTTGGCACCGACATGGAAGTCTTATCAAGAGAAATCGAAAAGCTTATTAGCTACGCACTAAACAAGAACGTTATTTCTAAAGAAGACATTGACGCTGTTTGCATAAAACAGCTTAACGTTAGAATTTTTGATATGATGGATGCAATTTCCGTAAAGAATCAAAAGAAAACCTTGGACTGTTATTATGAATTAATTGCCGAAAAAGAACCTCCTATGAGAATCCTTTTTATGATAAGCAGACAGTTTAATCTTATGCTTCAGGCTAAAGACCTTTCATCCCGCGGAATGAACCGCGAACAAGTGGCACACACAATGGGCGTTCAAAGCTTTATAGCCGGCAAATGCATCAACCAATGCCGTAATTTCTCAATGGCCGAACTAAAATCAGGGCTCGCTGAAAGCGTAAACACCGAATCCCTAATTAAATCAGGAATGATGGACGAAAACATAGGGGTTGAAATGCTGCTGGTAAAATATAGTAAGAGAAACTAAAAAAGAAGTTGCAGAAAACTGCAACTTCTTTTTTATTCACAATTGTAATTATGCAACTGTGTTAACTAATTTTGTTAATCTTGAAATCTTTCTAGCAACGTTGTTCTTGTGGTAGATACCCTTTGAACCAGCCATTTCGATAAGCTTTGTAGCTGCAACTAAAGCTGTGTTAGCTGCTTCCTTATCGTTAGCTGCAACAGCTGCTGCTGAACCACCTGATGATCCACCTGGTACTTTTT
>OLPI01000117.1_pt1 | contig 69009 bp, 57 predicted proteins | sample 1672361 | NCBI WGS metagenome assembly OLPI01 (sample SAMEA3136675, study PRJEB25190) | human gut metagenome
CCTCGGCGTTATCCGCCTTGTCGCCCAGGATCGCCCTGACCCAATCGTATGCGGGAAAGATGGTCGTGACGACCTTCAATTTGCCGGCTTTTCCGGCATCCTGCGGCTTTCCGCAGCCGGCAAGGACGCCGGCCAGCATCATAAGCGCAAGCAGCAGCGCAGTTATTTTTTTCATATTGTAATACCTCCGAATGATGATAAGAGCTGAAAATGGGCGCAAAAATACAAGGGTTACGGCAGACCCGCAAAAGCCTATCCGAAAAACAGACAGGCTGCACCCTTGTGATATGCTCTTATTCTTAATTCGTCAGCTTGACCTTAAGTGAAACCGGTGTATCGCTTTGCGCGCAGTCCGTGCGGGCAAAACTACCCCTGTACGGTATATCGGTAAATGCAGCAGCAAAGGCTGCGGCAGATACGGCAATCGAGAGGTTTTTCAAGGTGTTCCGGCAAATACTGATCTGATGGCAGATCGTGCAGCCTTCACCCACACAATCGTGGTCGGCTTGCGCTGCGATAAAAAGAGCAGAACCGAGCATGAAAAATAAGACCGTCACAATAAAAAGCACAGCTGCGATCTTCTTTCTCTTCCCCATTCTGCTCACCACCCTTCTTCTGCAAGCGCATATACGCTTTCTGTAAATCGGCCGCTCTTCTTTCGGGTCTCCCCGGCGGGTGCTCTTTCCGCAGCGGCAGTTACAATTTGCAACTCATTCTCAAATTATTTTACAACATGATTCGAATGTTGTCAATATGAGAATTTTTCGCAAAATGAAAGAAGGCATCTTCCCCTTTATCATATAAAAATCCCCGGAGCATCTCTACTCCGAGGATGGAACGGTCAGCCGGTCAGGTCTCCCCTTTTTTGTCGGCGACGATATTATTGATCCAAATACCCTTTTTGACCATCACCGAACCGATGATGCACTTGATGATCTCAAGGCTTTGGCAGCAGGTATACAGCATCAAAATGGGCATGGTGGTGTATCTGCTTAAAACATAGGCAATGGGAATATTAATACCCCATACAAAAGCGCTGTCAAACAGGAAGGTGATCACGGTCTTGCCGCCGGCCCGCAGGGTAAAATACAGGGCGTTGGTCAGGGCCGTAAAGGGCATCAGGCAGGCGCCAACGGTAATAAACTGGGTCGCCAGGTGCCGAACGGCATCGGTGGTACGGTAGATCAGCGGGAAATAGGTTCCGACAAGGGCCATCAGCAGGCCGACGCCTACCGAGATTGCCACCGAAAAGGATGTAGTATGCCGTGCAGTCACCTTGGCCCGTTCGAATTCCCCGGCGCCAAGCTCCTGTCCCACCATAATGCTGATGGTATTACCAAGCGCAAGGTACACGCAGGCAAACACATTCCATATCGTACTGCTGATATTGGTCGCAGCTACCACATCCAGGCTCCGCAGCGAGTAGCACTGGTTCAGCATAGCCATACCGGCAGCCCACAGGCCCTCATTAAGCAGGAGCGGCGTTCCCCGCCGTACAATATCCCAGAAAAGGTGGCAGGGAATGTGCATCGAGCGATAAAGCCCGCTGATATAGGGGAACCGTGCCGTATGACGGTGCGTCCAGATGACCACAATCGCCAGCTCCACAAAACGGGAAAGAACCGTAGCAATGGCAGCACCGACGACTCCCATCCGGGGGGCGCCGAAGTGCCCGAAAATAAGGATATAGTTAAAGGTAAGGTTCACCAGCACCGCCACAATCCCCGCCTTCATCGGCAGCAGCGTTTCGCCGGTTTCTCTCAAGGTGGCTGCGTAAGCCTGCGTAATGGCATACGGGATCAGCCCGATATACATGACACGCATATACTCCAGGCCGAATTTCAGCGACGCCTCGGCGTCCTCTATACGGCCCTCACCCTTGAGGTACAGCCCGATGAGCTGCGGCCCGAAAGCAGCCAGTACGGCAATGCAGATGCCCGTCAGCACCGTGCAGATGATCAGCTTAAACCGCATAGTGTGCTGAACGCCGTCCATATCGTTATTGCCGTAAAATTGCGCACCGAAAATGCCCGCCCCGGCCACAGCGCCGAAAACGATCAGATTAAAAACAAACAGCAGCTGGTTTGCAATCGCAACGCCGGACATTTCCACGGTGCCCACCCGACCGATCATCACATTATCCAGCAAACTGACAAAGTTCGTTATCGCATTCTGCACCATAATAGGCACCCCGACCGCCAACACCCGGCGGTAAAATGCCCTGCTGCCAAAAAGTTTATTTTGCATGGGTTATCTCCTCTCCTGAAAAGACGCAGTAACCACTATCCTACTGTTTTTTAGGAAAAAGTCAAGCCTTTTCACGAAATTCGTCAAAAGAAGTCCCCGCCTTCGCAAAGAAAGCGGGGAATGTATGTTATAAAAGACTCGAGGCCTTATCGGGCTCCAGCACCTCGGGCTGCTTTTGGTGGCTCTTAATGTACTGCGTCCACTTAATATAGCCGTAGGTGGTATTGGTAAGGTAGCCCGCCTTGAGCACCAGCAGCACCCACTGCCCGGAGATAATATTGATCGCAGCCTCCAGCAGCGCGCAGATATACCAGGCGATCCATTGTTCCCGGTAGCGCAGCAGGATGAACACACCGTTGGCAATACCGACTGCGCTGGCGCAGGCATCCAGATAGCAAACGATGGTTTCCAGCGTGGGTGTAGCGGAAAGGAACCCTTCGATTTCCAGCGTGGTAAGGAAATAACCGACCACCACCGTCCATACAACGATACCGGCAAGCACCAGTACCTCCTGCAAGCCGGTCAGACGGCGTACCTCGGTCAGCTCCTCCTGTTCCCTGTCCTTGTGGCGGTTCCAGTTGATAAAGCTGATGATGTCGATGGGAATCCAGAAGAACAGCGTGGTGGCCATGGTGGCAAACCGGTAGGAAAGCACCACACAGATCAGGATCTCGGTCACCTCAACACCCAGTGAGACGATAAAGTTCCATTTGCTCTGCTTGGAAATCAGCAGCTCGCAGGTGATGTTGAGGAAGATATCCAGCAGATAAAGCGCCATAATGACCTTGCCGTTGATCCCGCCGAAGTCCTCCTCCGGGAAAAGGAAAGCGAACACGAAGGCAAGTACGGTAATGCTGATGAACCAGATTTTTTCGTAGGTGGTAAAATACCCCCACAGTTTTTTCATTTTTTCTTTCATATAGTCCCCCTGTTATTCGTTCGGTAAAGTAACAACACCGGCATCGCACATCTTTTGCAGCGACATCAGAATGCCCAGCTTGGCGTGCGCCCAGGTAAGTCCGCCCTGATAGTAGATGGCATATGGCTCACGAATGGGGCCGTCGGCGGAAAGCTCGATGGAGGAGCCCTGTACAAAGGCGCCTGCCGCCATAATGACCTCGGAATCGTAGCCGGGCATGGCATAGGGCTCGGGGGTCACATAGCTATCCACCGGGGCGGCGCTTTGCACACCCTTGCAGAACGCCACCATAGCGTCCTTGCTGCGCAGCTCGATGGCCTGAATGATATCGTGGCGGGTCTCGGATGAGGTCGGGACACAGCGATAGCCCAGCTTTTCATATACGCCTGCTGCAAAGATAGCGCCCTTTACAGCGGAGGCGGTAACGGTGGGAGCAAGGAAAAAGCCCTGGAAGAAGGACTGCATCATCCCCAACGTTGCGCCCAGTTCCGCGCCCAGGCCGGGAGCCGTCAGGCGGTAAGCACACTGCTCTACACATTCGGTCGTGCCGCAGATATAGCCACCGGTGGGAGCAAGTCCGCCGCCGGGGTTTTTGATGAGCGACCCGACGATCATATCAGCGCCGACGTCGCTCGGCTCGATGATCTCGGTGAATTCGCCGTAGCAGTTATCCACCATGCAGATCACACCGGGCTTAATCTCCTTCACAAAGCGGATCAGCTCGCCGATCTGCTGCACCGAGAAGGTGGGACGGGTGGCATAGCCCTTGGAACGCTGAATGGTAACCAGCTTGGTTTTTTCATTGATCGCCTTGCGGATATTTTCATAGTCGAAGGTGCCGTCCGGCAGCAGCTCGGTCTCCCGGTAGGTGATACCGAACTCGGCCAGAGAGCCCTTGCCGGGGCGGATCCCGATGACCTCCTCAAGGGTATCATAGGGACGGCCCACCGGGGAATACAGCTCATCGCCGGGGCGAAGGTTGGCGGCCAGCGCCAGCGCCAGCGCATGGGTGCCGCAGGTGATCTGCGGACGAACAAGAGCCGCTTCGGTGTGGAAGGTATCGGCATAAACCTTTTCCAGCACTTCCCTGCCGAGGTCATTATATCCATAGCCGGTAGAAGCCGCAAAGCACTCGGCATTGACGCGGTTCTTCTGCATGGCCGCTACCACCTTGGCCTGGTTAAACTCCGCTATCTCATCAATGGCGGCAAAACGGGGCTTCAGCTCCTCCTCCGCCGAACGGCAGAATTCGAGAACTGCGCTGCTGATGCCCATTTCGTGATAAATCTTCTGTGTATCCATACTGTGTCTCCTTACTCCTCCTTTGGCGTAATGACCTTGCCCAAAATCTCCATAGCTACGCCGTTTAATACCTCTGATCTCGCCAGGACGATGCCGTTTTCCTCATCGCCCAGCACCAGCAGGCTGTCTCCGGGGCTCAAGCCGAAAACCTGCCGCGCTTCCTTCGGGATAACAATCTGTCCTTTATCGCCGATCCTTACGGTACCAAAGATATGCTTACCCTTTGGCATACCGCCGAGAATGTGTTTTCCCTTTGGCATGATAGCGCTCCTTTCTTCTTACTTTTCCCACTTATACATACCTGTTTATTATAATCCTCTCTCTGCAAAAGTCAATGATTTTTTGCAAAGAAAAGAGACGAAACGCGCTGTTTCGTCTGCATTTCCATGGTGTAAAGTTTAATCGCTTTCCACTACGCTTTCGATGGTTTCCCGCAGCTCCTCTATTCCCTTCCCGTTCATGGAGGAAACCGGAAATAGGGCGACCTGATCTCCGCAGGGGATCTCGGTTCGGATCTCCTCCAGACGGGCTCGGAGCTGATTATTGGTCAGCTTATCGGTCTTGGTCAGCACCACCGCAAAGGGCAGTTCACTGTCAATAAGAAAATCCAGCATGGTCAGGTCGTCAGCGCTGGGGGCGTGGCGGATATCAAGAAGGGACAGCACCAGCCGGATATCCCGATCCTGATGAAAATACCCCTCGATCAGCCCCGACCACCGCCGGCGCTCGCTGTCACTCACCTTGGCATAGCCGTAGCCGGGCAGGTCTGCAAAGCGTGCCACATCCCCGCAGCGGAAAAAATTGATGGTTGCGGTCTTGCCCGGGGTAGCACTTACCCGTGCCAGCTGCTTTTGGTTGAAAATCTTATTGATGAGGGAGGACTTTCCCACATTGCTGCGGCCGGCAAATACGACCTCCGGCAGGGTGCTTTCCGGCAGCTGACCGGCCAGGCCGCAGCTCATTTCATATTTCACCAGATGAAAATTCATTTTCGGCATCCTCCCTCATTGATTATCGACACAGCACAGCGGAGGACACATCCTTATGCTCCGCAGCCGCAGCGTGATAGCTACGCTTTTTGGCGTTTCCGGGCATCTGCACCAGTGCTTCCTCCAGTACCTCCTGCATGGTATGCACCGGTACAAAGCGAATGGCCTTCTTCACCACATCATCGATCTCGGCAAGGTCCGGTTCGTTGGCCGCCGGGATGATAACGGTCTTGATGCCGTTTTTGTAGGCTGCCATGCTCTTTTCCCGCAGACCGCCGATGGCCAGAACCCGCCCCCGCAGGGTGATCTCACCGGTCATGGCGATATCGTGACGAACTGGGATATTGCCCAGTGCCGAAATAAGCGCCGTACAGGTGGTGATCCCTGCCGAAGGGCCGTCCTTGGGGACTGCGCCCTCCGGGAAGTGGATGTGGATATCCTTATCCTTATAGAAGGTATTCTCGATCTCATACTGATCCGCAACGGAACGGATATAGGTGATAGCCGCCGATACCGACTCCTTCATCACATCTCCCAGGGAACCGGTGGTGATGGTCTTTCCGGTGCCGGGAACCACAGCGGTTTCCACCTGCAAAAGCTCTCCGCCCACGGCTGTCCATGCCAGCCCGTTGACCAGCCCGACACAATCCTCCTTGGGAACGATATCCTCGATGATATAACGGGGGCCGAGATAATCGGGCAGGTCTGCCGCTTTAATGGTGATCTTCCCGTCTGCATCGCCCGCTACCACCTTGGCAGCCACCTTACGGCACAGCGCCGCCAAACGGCGCTCCAGCGTGCGTACACCGGCTTCCCGTGTGTAGTGGTCGATGATATCATAGATGGCGCTGTCGGCCACACCGATCTGCTCTGCGGTAAGCCCGTGGCGTTCCCGCTGCTTGGGCAGCAGGTGCCGCTTTGCAATCTGGAACTTTTCCTCTCTGGTGTAGCTGGGCAGCTCGATGACTTCCATTCGGTCCAGCAGCGCCGGCGGGATCGCACTGCGGTCATTGGCGGTGGCGATAAAGAATACATGAGATAGATCAAACGGCATCTCGATGTAGTGATCCCGGAAGGTACAGTTCTGCTCGGCGTCCAGTACCTCCAGCAGGGCGGAGGAGGGATCGCCGCGGTAGTCGTTGCTCAATTTATCCACTTCGTCCAGCAGCAGTACGGGGTTTGCGCTGCCGGCCTGCTTAATGGCATTGATGATACGCCCCGGCATGCTGCCCACATAGGTCTTGCGGTGCCCGCGGATCTCGGACTCGTCCTTGATACCGCCCAGCGCAATACGGGCATAGCGGCGGCCCATCGTCTGCGCAATGCTGCGAACGATGGAGGTTTTCCCGACACCGGGAGGCCCCACAAAGCAAAGGATCTGTCCGTTGATATCGGGGGCAAGCGCCCGGACAGCCAAAGCCTCCAGCACACGCTCCTTTATCTTTTTCAGGCCGTAGTGCTCCTTATCCAGCAGCTTGGCGGCTTTTTTCAGGTCGATGACATCCTTGGTATAGCAACCCCACGGCAACTCCAGGCAGGTCTCCAAATACCCCCGGATCACCGCAGCCTCCTGCGAATTGGGGGGCATCTTTTCCATGTGGCTGACTTCCTTCAGCAGCTTTTCCTTGTTCTCATCGGTGGTCAGCAGCGCCCTTATCTTTTCCCGGAACTCATCCGGCTCCTCAAAGTCGGCATCGCCGTCGCCCAGCTCCTCATTGATGACCCGGAGCTGCTCCCGCAGGTAATAATCCCGTTGGTTTTTATCCATGGCTTCCTTCACACGGTCCTGGATATCCGCCTCAAGAGCCAGTATCTCATTTTCCGCCTCCAACAGCTGCGCTATGATCTCCAACCGGCGGCGGGTGCTGTTCTGCTCCAGTATGCGCTGCTTATCCGCCACATCAAAGGGGATATTCCCGGCTATGTATTCGGCGATCAGCGAAGGATCATCGCTGTCAAGGATATTATCCACGATCTCCTTCGGCATTCTGGGGGCAAGCCCGATATATTCATCAAACAGATCCTTTACGGTGCGGATCAGCGCATCGCTGAAGGGGCGCCCCGCAATCCGTGCGGCAGCCGGATAGGGCTGAATCTCGCCGACCGAGGTGTGATCCTCTTCGAACAGGTCGATGAGCTTACCGCGGTAGCAGCCCTCCACCAGTACCCGCAGCGATTCCCCCTGCGAGCGCACGATCTGGCGGACCTCCGCCACCGTTCCTACTTTATACAAACCGTCCATAGACGGGTTTTCCTCATTTTGATCGACCTGTGCCACAAGGAATACCTTGCGGTCGCCGTTCATTGCCATATTCAGCGAATGAAGCGACTGCTCCCGGCCTACATCAAAGTGCAGCACCATATGCGGGAATAAAACCAGCCCGCGCAGCGCCAGTACCGGCAGCTGAACCGTTGCATTTTCGTTGTTCTTTATCTTTTTTTCCATAGCTTTTGCCTCCCTTCACTATGGTCAATACGGGAATGTGATTGAATAAAGGGCTGGTATGAGATCTATCGATCCCAAACAGCCCCCGATCCATGTCATATCCCATCGGCCGCCCCTGCCCTATGGCAAGGATATGCGGCCGGATGTCATTTAAGAAACAGCACCCCGGCGGCGTTTGGGTGCCGGTGCACCGGGCAGCCGCATCTGCAGCCGTGTCGGCTGTTTCATCGGGTCCCGCATGATCATTGCGTCCCCTACACCGGCTACCATATCGGCTGTGATGACGATATGGGCCACCGTGCCGTCGGAGGGCGCCTCAAACATCAGGTTGCCCAAAAGCTCCTCCATAATGCCGCGCAGCCCTCGTGCGCCGGTCTTGCGCTCTATTGCCTTCTTGGCAATGGCACACAGTGCATCGTCCTCAAAGTCGATCTGGATATTATCCATCTCAAACAGCTTTTTATACTGCTTGATCAGTGCGTTTTTCGGTTCCTTCAGAATACGAACCAGCGCAGCCTCGTCCAGCGCATCCAGCGAAGCAATGACCGGAATACGACCCACTAACTCGGGGATCAGGCCGTATTTGACCAGGTCATGCGGCTCCACCTGCCGGTAAATGCCCTGCTCATCCGCCTCCGCCTTGGATTTAACGGTGCCGCCAAAGCCAAGGGAGGATTTATCGGTGCGCCGGCTGATGATCTTCTCAAGACCGTCAAATGCGCCGCCGCAGATGAACAGAATATTGGAGGTATCCACCTGAATGAACTCCTGCTGGGGGTGCTTGCGCCCGCCCTGCGGGGGAACATTGGAAACGGTGCCCTCCAGGATTTTAAGCAGCGCCTGCTGGACGCCCTCTCCGCTGACATCTCGGGTGATGGAGGGATTTTCGCTCTTGCGGGCGATTTTATCGATCTCATCGATATAGATGATGCCGCGCTCGGCTTTGGCCACGTCAAAATCAGCAGCCTGCAGCAGCCGCAGCAGAATGTTCTCCACATCCTCGCCGACATAACCGGCCTCGGTCAGGGTGGTTGCATCCGCAATGGCAAAGGGCACACCAAGCACCTTGGCCAGCGTCTGCGCCAACATGGTTTTTCCCACGCCGGTGGGGCCCAGCAGCAGAATGTTGCTCTTGCCAAGCTCTACATCTTCGCCCTCACCGCAGCAAATGCGCTTATAGTGGTTATATACCGCTACCGAAAGCGCGCGCTTGGCAGCATCCTGCCCGATGACGTACTCATCCAGAAATGTTTTGATCTCCTTGGGACGGGGAATGGTCATTTCCTCGCCCTGCGGCTCCGCCTTTACGGGCTGGGGGACCGAAATATCCTCGTCCTCCAGCACCGCACGGCAGATCTCCACACATTCATTACAGATGCATACGCCGGGGCCGGCGATAAGGCGTGCCACCCGATCCTGCGGCTTCCCGCAGAAGGAGCAGCGCATCATTTTTTTGTTATCATCGTTTGCCATTTTCATGGACTCCTTTTATTCTCTGTGGGTGATCACACGATCGATCAGGCCATAGGCGCGGGCTTCCTCGGCGGACATAAAGTTATCCCGCTCGGTATCCTGCATTACCTGCTCCAGCGGCTTGTGGCAGCGCTCCGCCATAATGCGGTTCAGGTTTTCCTTGATCTTGATGATGCGGTCGGCATGGATCTTGATATCGGTCGCCTGTCCCTGCAGCCCGCCCAGCAGCGGCTGATGGATCATGATCTCACTGTTGGGCAGTGCCAGCCGCTTGCCGGGAGCGCCCGCACACAGCAGGAACGCCCCCATGGAAGCCGCCATACCGATGCAGATGGTGGAAACATCGCACTTGATGTACTGCATGGTATCGTAGATCGCCATACCGGCGGTAATGGACCCGCCGGGGCTATTGATATACAGGTGGATATCCTTTTCGGGGTCCTGACCCTCCAGGAATAAAAGCTGCGCTACCACCAGACTGGCTGTGGCATCGTTCACCTCTTCGCAGAGCATGACGATGCGGTCATTGAGCAGGCGGGAAAAGATATCATAGCTGCGCTCCCCGCGGTTGGTTTGTTCTATTACCATTGGTACCAAACTCATCTTTCATACACCTCCATTTATGGTATGTAGCATCGGAATATTCAAAGGCTTTAATTACAGCTGGGTCACTACGGCGCTGTCGGTGATGACCTTGGCGGCCTTCTGGATGGTCAGCTGACGCTTGATCTCCTCTACGGGAACGATGGCCTTGACCTTTTCCGGCTCCATCCCGTAATCCTTCACCATACGGTCGTACTCACCGTTGATGTCCTCCTCGGTGATCTCGATCTTCTCGGCATCGGCGATCTTCTCCAGCAGCAGGGTCGTGCGGACCTGCGCCTCGGCCTGGGGCATAAACTGGGCAGTCAGCGCCTCGGGGGTGGTGCCGGTGTACTTCATGTACATATCCATATCCATGCCCTGGGTGCGCAGACGATACCCGAACTCCTCGACCATATCCTGTGCCTTTTCCTCAAACATCACGGTGGGGATCTCGACGGTCATATTCTTTACGGCCTGCTCCAGCAGATCATTCTCCATCTTGCTGTCGGCCTGATCCTTCTTTTCGGCCGCCATCTTCTCGGCCAGATCCTTCTTCAGCTCCTCCAGGGTATCAAACTCGCTGACATCCTTGGCAAACTCATCATCGAGAGCCGGCAGCTCCTTGCGCTTGAGCTCTTTGATGGTCACCTTGAAGGTGGCATCCTTACCGGCCAGCTCTTCGCTGTGGTACTCGGTGGGGAAGGTCACCTTAACATCAAAGCTCTCACCGGCCTTATGACCGACTACGCCCTCCTCAAAGCCGGGGATAAACTGACCGGAACCGAGAGTCAGGGGGTGATCCTCACCCTTGCCGCCCTCAAAAGCAACATCGCCTACAAAGCCTTCATAGTCGATCACGGCGGTATCGCCCAGCTCGGCCTTGGCACCCTCGGGGGCTTCACCCATACGGGCGTTGCGGTCGGCCATGGCGTTCAGCTCGTTCTCCACGTCGGCGTCGGTAACCTTATCGCTCTCACGCTCGACCTTCAGGCCCTTGTATTCGCCCAGCTTCACCTCGGGCTTTACGGTAACCTTGGCGATAAAGGTATACTGGCTGCCGTCTACGTCCTTCAACTCTACCTCGGGATAAGCAACCGCCTCCAGGCCGGACTCCTTGAGCGCCTCCTCATAGGCATCACCGTAGCTGGAATTGATGGCGTCCTCGTAGAAATAGCTCTCGCCTACCATCTTGTAAACGATGCTCTTGGGCGCCTTACCCTTACGGAAGCCGGGGATATTGAGCTTGGAAGCGTTCTTCTTGAAAGAAGCGTTCAGCGCCTTGGCATACTGCTCGCCGTCCACGGTAATATTCAGCTCGTACAGGTTGGTGTCTACTTTTTTGGTTTCGTTCAGTTTCATTTATGATGTCCTCCAAGAAAATTATATTCCAGTAAATCTTATCTATTATAGCACATGAAAAACCGGATTGCCACAGTTTTTCGGGAATTATCGTATCTTTATGGGGCAAAATTTAAGGTAATCCGCCGAGATCAGCCTGCAATCCACCCCGAAGAATTCTCCCTGATAGGCCAGCGGTATAGCGCCGCCGTGCAGGTGCCCGTAAAAGCACTGTTTTACGCCGTATTCCTTCATGGCGTCAAAGAATTCCGGAATGACCTGCTGCCCGAAAATGGGCGGATAATGCAGGAATAAAATCTTTTCGTTTTCGGGCGGGGCCGCCGCCAGCGACCGCCTGATGCGGCCCAGCTCCCGGGCGGTAATACTGCCCTCGGCCCTCTCCCCCTCCTCGAACATCCAGCCGCGGCTGCCGCACAGGGAGACCCCCTCCGCCGTAACGGCGTTATTATGGAGAAAATGCAGCGTATTTAATCTGTGCTGATCCAAAAACCGCTGCATGGAGGAAACGGTGGTCCACCAGTAATCGTGGTTGCCCTTCATCAGGTACTTTTCGCCCGGCAACCCGTGCAAAAAAGTAAAATCCGCCAGCGCATCCTCCATATTCATCGCCCAGGAGATATCTCCTGCCAGAATAACGGTATCCTCCGGGGAAATATTCTCCCGCCAGTTCTGCTCCAGCCGCTGCACATAGTCGTGCCAGCCGGCAAAGATATTCATTTCCTTATCACAGCCCAGCGAAAGATGCGGATCGCCGATTGCATAAACGGACATAACCCACCTCCTGTTCTTCGAATATTCGAGCCCCTTTCCGTCCATAATACAGCTGTCCCGAAACGGGAACTGAATAAAAAGGAGATCATGTATTATGAACGATTTTTGCCGTCCTACCGATTGCAGCTGCATCCCCGGCATCAAATGTGATGTAAAGGAATGTGTCCACAATGATAAGGCCTGCCATTGCACCGCCGAATGTATCACCGTAGCAAAGGACAGCGCCGATGCCGCCTGCGATACCTACCGCAAGGGCTGATCGGTTGTTCCGCCGCCGTGCAGGGTGCATGCTCTGCACGGTTTTATTTTGTATCATACCGCCGCCAGAAATCAAGGCTGTTTTTGTAACATATTTTCTCCGAAATTGTTAAGCCGAAGGCATCGGTCAGGCGGCTATATAGCATGGGCAGCGCTCCGCAGTCCGGCAGGTCGTCCGGCATTGCGGCGCCGTCAAAATCCGAACCGAGCGCCAAAACGTCCTCCCCGCCCAAATTGAGAAAATGCTCGGCGTGCCGCAAAATGTCCTCCATGCAGGCGTGTTCCCTATCCTCCCGCAGGAAACCGGTGTAGAAATTCAGCCCCACCAGTCCCCCGCGCTCCGCAATGCAGCCGAACTGATCGTCGGTCAGGTTGCGGGGAACATTACATAACCGGCGGCTGTTGCTGTGCGTAGCAATCACCGGCCGCCGTGCCGCCTTTATCACATCCCAAAAGCTCTCATCGTTCAGGTGGGAAACATCCGCAACGATATTATTATCTTCCATTCGCCGCAGCGCTTCCCGGCCAAAGGGCTTCAGCCCGCCGTCCGCAGCGACACCTCTGGCCAGCTCGTTTTCGCCGTTCCATGTCAGGGTCAGCATCCGCACCCCGCACTTCGCCAGATCCGATACCTTTTCCGCCTCTCCGGCCAGTACCGCACCGCCCTCCACCGTAAAAAAGCAGGCGTTTTTTCCATCCTGCCAGCTCTCTTTTGCATCGGCCGGATATTGCAGCAGGGTCATACCGTCTGCCGCGGCTATTTGCCCCTGCCAGTAGGCATGGCACCGCACAAAATACTGCCACGCCGCATCGCCTCGCAGGTGATCCGGAATAAAAACAGCATAGCTTTGGCACAGCTGGTGTTCCCCCAGCTTCGCCAAATCAAGCTGAAGCCCGTTACGGGATAACCCTGCGCCTTTTTTCATGGCAACGGTCGCCGTATCACAATGTAAATCAAAAAAATTCATCGTCTTTCCCTTTTAGAATGCGGAAGGATAGTATGTAAAGTCCACGAGCTTGTCATCTTCCACCGTCAGCGCCGCCACATCAAAGCGGGGCTGTTTTTCGGTAGGGTGCGCCAAAAGATAGCTTTCTGCCGTCAGCCGCAGCTTTTGCTGCTTTTGCGGCGTGACCGCCAGCTCTCCCGGCACCATGCTGCCTGCTTTTCGGGTCTTTACCTCCACAAAAAGCAGATACTCCCCGTTTTCCGCTATTATATCGATCTCTCCGTAACGGCTGTGCCAGTTGCGCCCGGTAATGGTATAGCCCTGCTTTTGCAGATAACGAGCGGTGTAATCCTCGCCCCGGTCGCCCAGCCTGCGTTTTTCAGTCATGGTGCTTCTCCGTCAGATTTTTAAGGAAGCTCCTGCGGTGCAGCGGGGTGATGCCGTACCGTGCGATCCCCTCATAATGCTCCCCGGAGCCATAGCCCTTATTTTTCTCCCAGCCGTAGCCGGGGTATTCCTTGGCGTACTCGGTCATCAGCCGGTCACGGGTCACCTTGGCCAAAACAGAAGCCGTCGCTATATGCGCACTGGTTCCGTCCCCTTTGATCACCAGCTGCGTCGGCAGCGGCAGGCCGGGGTCCCGGTTGCCGTCCACCAGTGCCAGACGGGGCGTTCTCCCCTCCGGCAGCTTACCGAGCAGCTCATCACAGGCACGGCGCATCGCCAAAAAAGTCGCCTGCAAAATGTTGATGTCATCGATCTCCTGTTGGGTGGCAAAGCCGATGCCGTAAAAGACCTCCGGGCAGCCGGTCAGCAGCGCATAGGTTTCCTCCCTGCGCTTTTCGGTCATCTTTTTGGAGTCATTGAGTGCAGGCAGAATGAGTCCCCGCGGCAGTACCACACAGGCAGCGCAAACCGGCCCGGCCAACGGGCCGCGCCCCACCTCATCGATGCCGCACAGTCCCTCAAAGCCCAGCGCCTCATCATATTCCCATAAAAAGCGGTTATCGGTCATTGCGGGACCCTCTCCAATGTAATACGCCCGATGGCGCCGCTGCGGAATTCATCCAACAGCATGATAGCCGCACGCTCGGTATTCACTTCCCCGCCGGAAATGAGCATCCCGCGCTTGCGTGCGATCAGCTCCAGCAGTTCAAAGCTTTCCATCCCGTTTACGGCGTCGGCGTCCAGCTTATAGCGCTCCGCCAGCGCCGCCGTGTATTCGGGACGCAGGGTATCCAAAAGCCGCATGGCCAGATATTCGATATCCAAAATCTGATCCTTGACCGAACCGACAAACGCCAGCCGCTCTCCCACCACTTTATCCTCAAATTTCGGCCACAGCACGCCCGGCATATCCAAAAGCTCTATCCCGTCCTCCAGTGAGACCCACTGCTTTCCGCGGGTCACACCGGGGCGATCCTCCACCTTGGCGCTGCGGGTGCCGGAAAGCCGGTTGATGAGCGAGGACTTGCCCACATTCGGGATGCCGACGATCATCATGCGGATGGGACGGCCTACCATTCCCTTTTCATTCCACACCGCTATTTTTTCCGCCAGCACCTCCCGCACGGCAGGCAGCAGGTTCTTCACCCCGCGCCCGCTGCGGCAGTCACAGGCCACCGCCGGGATTCCCTTTTTGCGATAGTAGGTCAGCCATTGCTCGGTAGCGGCGGCATCGGCGCAGTCGGCCTTATTCAGCAGCATCAGCCGGGGCTTTTTGCCCACTATTTTATCTATTTCCGGGTTACGGCTGCTCTGCGGGATGCGCGCATCACAAAGCTCCACCACAATATCCACCAGCTTCAGGTTACTGGCCATAATGCGGCGGGTTTTTGCCATATGCCCCGGGAACCATTGGACCGACATCGTTTCTGACATATCTCTTCTCCGTTTCGTATAAGTGCATAATAAAAGCAAAAGAGGACAACATAAAGTGTCCTCTCGCCTTTTGTGGATAGATTAGCCCAGTACTTCCTTGACCTTGGCAGCCTTGCCCACTCTGCCGCGCAGATAATACAGCTTACCGCGGCGTACACGACCCTTACGAACCAACTCAACGCTGGCAACCTTCGGGCTGTGGATGGGGAAAACTCTCTCGACGCCGCAGCCGTGAGAAAGACGGCGAACGGTGAAGGTTTCGGCGATACCACCGTGCTTCTTGGCGATTACAGTGCCCTCAAAGGCCTGCAGACGCTCACGGTTACCCTCCTGAATACGAACCTGAACACGTACGGTATCACCGACGTTAACAACAGGAATATCCTTCTTCAGGCAGCTCTCGGACATCAGTTTCAGTGCGTCCATGGATTTTATCCTCCTTAAAATGTCCAAACATTCTTACCTCAAAGCTCTATCGGCCGGGCAGCGGACTGTTCAGTTTAATGTTTGGCCTTGCAGCCAACATCAAAACCTGCGCCGGGTGCCGGTCGCAGTTCTCATGCCGTATTATAATAACACAATGCAACTGCAAATGCAAGCAAAACTTAACAAAAATCCTGAAAATCTTTCGTCAGGATGGCCAAACGCTCATACCCGGTCCAGTACGGCTCCCGCCCCAGCAGGGCGTTGTATGCGCCGGTCACCAGCATAGGGCTCCAGTTTACGGTGCCGCCCGCAGGCAGACGCACCTCCAGTACATATTCGCCGGGCTTTCGCTCGACTTTTTGAACCGACATCTTTTCCTTCAGGTCTATTTCCTGCTCGCCCTTTTTGGTTTTCTTGGTCACCGTCAGGTGCTCCGCCGCCAAAAAGCGCTCCAGCGCCGCTTCGGCCGCCGGGTCGTCATCCCGTATTGTCAGCCGGTAGTCCGCCCAGCAGATAGCGCCCGGTTCCATCACGGGTGCGGCAGCCCGCAGCGCCCGCAAATCCTCCGGCAGGACAGCATTCAGCCGGTCCCGTACCTCCTCATAGCTCACCTCTTCGGTTAGCCGGAAGTCGAACGACTCGCAGCGGCTTTCCACCCCCAGCGGCAGCGGCAGCGCAAAGGTCAGGTAGGCATGGGGATTAAAGCCCTGGGTATACCAGATAGGCAGCCCACAGCGGTGGAATACCCGCGCCAGGCACCGTGTCACATCCAAATGGGAAATGTATTTCAGCCGTCCCTCTTTAGCGAAGAACACACGGACAGTTTCCACTGCAGGTCACCCCCTTTTCCTTCAGTTCCTTATTGACCCCGCAGCCGCTGCAGCGCTCCCGGCAGTTGGGGGTCGTTTTGCTTTCGTGGGTCAGCCGGTTCTCTCGGATCAAAAACTCCTTGGATACAAAGTAATCCAGATGATCCCACGGCATCAGCTCGTCATACTCTCTCTTGCGGGTGGCGTAAAAGTCCGGCGAAAGCCCGGCCTTTTCCATGGCATCATACCAGCGGGCGGGGGTAAAATGATCCTCCCAGCCCTCCAGTCGGCCGCCGTCCCGCCAAACCGCCTCCACCACATCGGCAAGGCGGCGGTCGCCGCGCGCCAATATCGCCTCGATCCGGCTTGTCCCGCTATCGTGGTAGCTGATGGAGATCTTCCGGCTGGAAACCGTTTCAAGCAGCAGCTTCTGCTTTGCTACAAACTGCTCCGGGGCGTCCTGCGGCTCAAACTGGAACGGCGTAAAGGGCTTCGGTACAAAGCACGCCACACTGATATTGACGGTCACGCCCTTGCCCTTCGGCTTGTTGGGCAGGCGGTAGAAAAGGTCAACGACCTTCTGCGCCAGCTCAATGATGGCCTTGACGTCCTCCTCGGTTTCGGTGGGCAGACCCATCATAAAGTACAGCTTTACCGCCGTATATCCGTTTTCAAAGCTCATGCGGCAGGTGTCCAGTACCTCCTGCTCGGTGATGTTCTTATTGATCGCGTCCCGCAGGCGCTGGCTGCCTGCCTCCGGCGCAAAGGTCAAGCCGCTTTTGCGTACCCGCTGCACCAGCTCCAGCAGGTGCGGGGTCATGCTGTCGATCCGCAGGGACGGCAGCGAAAGATCGATATGCTCCGGCTCCGCCCACACCAGCATCTTTTCCATCAGCTCGGCCAAATGGCTGTGGTCGCTGGTGGAAAGCGAGGAAAGCGAAACCTCATCATAGCCGCAGTTGTGGCACAGGTCATAGGCCTGGCGGTCTATCACATCGGCGCTGCGTTCCCGGTAGGGCCGGTAAATATACCCCGCCTGGCAGAAGCGGCAGCCGCGGATACAGCCCCGCAGCACCTCGGTCACGGCACGGTCATGCACCACGTCGATGAACGGTACCACAAAATTTTCCGGGAAATCCGCCTTATCAAAATCGGGCATAATACGTTTTTTAATGGTGGCGGGCGCACCGTTTTTGGGGGTGATGGCCGCAACGGTACCGTCCGCATGGTAGGAGATATCATAGAGAGACGGCACATAAACACCCTCGATCTGTGCGGCTTTTTGCAGAAACCGTTCCCTGCTCCAGCCCTCCCTCTTGGCCTGTCCGTACAGGTCCAGCACCTCCAGGTCTACCTCCTCCCCTTCCCCCAGGAAAAACAGGTCGAAAAAATCCGCCACAGGCTCCGGGTTGCAGGCACAGGGGCCGCCGCCCATAACCATATGTGAAAGGCCCTTGCGGTCCTTCTGCCGCAGCGGGATGCCGGAAAGATACAGCATATCCAGTACGCCGGTATAGCACAGCTCATACTGCAGGGTGAACATGATCACATCAAATTCATCCAGCGGGTCAAAGCTCTCCAGTCCGTACAGCTTTATGCCGTTTTCCAAAAGCAGCGTCCGCATATCCTCCGCCGGGGCAAAGACCCGTTCGCACCAGATCTCCTCCCGTTTATTAAAGGCGGAATAAAAGAGCTTCATCCCCAGATGGCTCATCCCGACCTCATAGAGATCCGGGAAGCAGAACGCCACACGGGTGCTCACCTTGCTTTTATCCTTTATGATGGTATTGATCTCGCCGCCGCAATAGCGGGCAGGCTTCTGCACCTTCGGCAGCAGTCTTTCTATTTCAGATGGGATCATTTCGGCCTCCGATCATTATGATAGCTTATATTGTATCATATCCGGCGCCGTTCTTCAACCAAAAGCCCCGCCCGCTGCCATAATCCCGGCAAAATACAGCACCGCCAGTCCCCGGCGCAGCCATATTTTTGCAGGGGCGGAAAGCCTGCGGCAGCGCCCCAGTAAATTTGCGGCAATTGCGGCACCATCGCTGTTGCCCAGCGGGAATAACGTGGCCGCCGCCACCGCAAGATGCACCGCCGCCGCCCTTTTTGCCTGCATACTGTCACCCCACAGCAGCAGAAGGCCCCCCGAGAGCAGATTGACCGCAGGACCCGATAGGTTCAAAAGCAGCTCCTGTCCCTCCCGCAGCCGCCCCTCCGAAAGCGTCACACGAACGCCGAAAAGAGAGAAATCGATGCGCTTTATACGCATTTTGCAGGCAAAGACATAAGTAAAATGACCGGCTTCGTGCAAAGCTATAACCCCTGCTAATAGCGGAATGAGCCTTCCCGGCAGCAAAACGGCCGCGCAAAGGCCCATCACCAGCAAAAAACTGACCCGAACCCGAACCCCGAAAATCAAAAAGGTCATCAGCGGTACAGGTTCATCGGGTCAATGTAGTACCCCTCGGCCAGCACCGAAAGATGCAGGTGCGGCCCCGTGGATACTCCCGTGCTGCCCACCCGGGCGATCACCTCGCCCGATGAGACCCGGTCGCCTTCCCTGCACAGCACCGCTTCACAGTGGCAGTATATCGTTTCCAGATTATCCGTATGGCGTATTTTTACATAGTTTCCGTAGCTTTTGCTGCTGCCCACCGCTGTTACCGTTCCCGGGTAAACCGGGTAGATGTTCGTCCCCGATGCCGCCGCAAGATCGATCCCGGTGTGGAAATCCCATGCCCCGCTGATGGGATGCACCCGTTCCCCGTAGCCCGATGTGATCATGGCGTCAGCCGCCAAGGGAGACGCCGCCGGTGCCGATACCGCCACCCGCTGATAAGAGGCGTTCCGGGGAAAAACCGTTTCCTCGCCGCCCATTGCTGCTTCGTCCTCTACCCGGGAAAAGACCTCGGCCAGCTTCGGCGGCTGCCACTGCTCCCACCATTGCTTCAGCTGTTCAGATGTGATGAGCGTGGTAAGGAGCTGCCAGACTGCATCCTGCCGGGACTGCTCCGTGCCGGTCGCTTTGGCATAAAGCTCCCCGATCTCCCGGTATTTTTGCGGTTTAACATACTGCATGGTAAAGACCACCGCCAGCGCCGCCGTACAAAGCAGCGTCTGCACCATCAAAAGAGCCAGTCCCTGCCCTTCCCGCCGTGCCGGCGGCTCCCTGCGCTTCCCTGCCGTGCGGCTTCTGCCTGCCATGCGGCTTCTTCTGCGGTCATAACGCATCCCGTGCACCCCCTGTCCATACAGTCTATGCCGGGGGATGCCGCTTCATGCGCCGCAACGAAAAACAGCAGGCCGCATGATACGGTCTGCTGTCTTTGATGAGGATAGGTTCAATTCGTTTTGGGCGGCTCCTCGGCGGCGGGCTCCGCAGCTGTTACCGTCACCGTGCAGGTCACGGTACGGCCGTTGGCCGTTTGTGCCGTAATGGTGGCGGAACCGACTGCCTTGGCGGTCACGGTGCCGTTTGCATCCACCTCTGCGACCTCGGGGGCGCTGCTGCTCCATGTGACGGTTTTATTGGCTGCGTTATCCGGTAAAACAGTCGCATTCAGCGCAGCAGTCCCGCCCGCCGTCAAATTAAGCACGGTTTGATCCAGGGTGATCCCGGTCACTTCCACCGCAGCAGCCTTGACCGTTACGGTACATTCCGCACTCTTTTCGCCGCATTTGGCGGTAATGGTCACGACCCCCTCTGCCTTGGCCGTTACGGTGCCGTCGTGTGCCACCGCTGCAATATCACTATTGCTGCTGCTCCATTCGATCGTCGTCACCGTTGCATCCTGCGGAAGAACCGTTGCAGTCAGCTTTTCGGTGCCGTTTACCGTCATTTCCAGGGTCGTCTTATCCAGCGTGACGCTTTCGGCGGGGACATCGGCCTTTTGCACCGTTACGGTACAGGTGGCGGTTTTATTATCGCATTTGGCTGTGATGACTGCTGTACCCTCCGCAAGGGCGGTCAGCTTGCCGTTTTCCACCTTCACGATGTTCGGTGCGCTGCTGCTCCATGTGACGGCCTTTTCGGTCGCGTTTTCCGGCAGTACACTTGCGTTCAGGACAATGATATCCTTCACCTTCATGGGAACGGAGGTTTTGTCCAGCCGTACCTCGGTGACGGCGACCGGCTTGACGGTGACCTTGCAGGTGGCTGTATAGCCGCCGTCGGTCGTCTTAACCGTGATATTCGCCGTTCCGGCCGCTATGGCCTTCAGGCTGCCGTTTTGATCCACCGTGACAACGCCGTTGTTGCTGCTGACCCATGTGACGCTTTGGTCGGTGGCATCCTCGGGCGAGAGCTTCGCCGTCAGCTGACCGGCAGCGCCTACGGCCAGCTCCAGCGTGGACTTATCCAGCGTAACGCCCTTTACGGGGACCTGACTCACCTTGCCCACCGTTTCGGTGCCGGTGGCGGTATAGCCGCTGTAAATGCTGCTGATATAGCTGCCGATGCCATTGGCGAGCGAGCTTGCGATCTGCGGATAGTTCTGCAAAAGCTGCAGGTATTCGCTCTGGTTGCTCATAAAGCCGCATTCGGCCAGCACCGCAGAGTACTGGGTGGTGCGTGTGACGTAGTAGAGGCCGTACTTGGCGCCGCGGTTTGCGCTGTTCATGGCGCTGTGCAGGGCGCTGTTCACATAGCTGCAGAACTGCTTGCTGAAATCATAGAAGTAGTAGGCTTCGGTGCCGTGCGCCGCGGAATTGGTAGCAGAATTGCTGTGGACGCTCAAGAAGATCTGCGGCTTGAAGGCGGAAGCCTGTGCCACACGGGTTTGCAGAACCACCTTGGAGCTGCCGCTGGTATCGATGAGCAGTACCGACGCCCCCTGATTACGCAGGATGGCCGCCAGCTCGGTGGCGATCTGCCGGTTTACATAGTCCTCGTGCATATAGGGGTTGAAGCCCAGGGCGCCTACATCGGTGCCGCCGTGGCCGGGGTCAATGACGATCCTCGCGCCGGCAATGCCGCTAGGCGGGTTATTAAACTGCAAAGAAAGGGTATTCCCATTATAGCTTGCGGTATAGCCACACATTCCGTTGGTCTTGCGGAACCGCAGCGTCAGCGTATCACCGTTCCATGTGGCCGAGGAGAAAATCGGGTTTTTGGTGAGGCTGCTGATGCTGCCGCAGGCGGATTTGAGGTAATTGAAGGTAAAGGAGATGCCGCTATTGGAGTAGCTGACCGAATAACTGGTAGGCTGGCTCATATTGAGCGCCACGGTGGTGGTTGCGGAATTGGCGGTGATGCTCATGCCGTTTACCACAACGTCCTTCACCTGCTGGCTGGTAGCGGAAATATCCCCGGCGTAGACGCGCAGGCCGCTGGCCAGCTTATAATAGCGGTAGGTGGAGCTGCCGCTGGTAAAGACGATCATATCGCCCACGGTGTAGTCCAGCGTACCCTTGGGCAACGGATAGTAGCCGCCGTCGCTCAAATCATCCAGCGTGCTGGTGGGGAAGGTTTCAGCCTGGGTGGCCGTTACCACAATGGGACTGCCGCTGCCTACCTCGGCGATCTTATTCACCTTGATGGAGGCGCCGGTTTCGGTCTCGTCTTTTCCCTCCCAGCTGCCCTTAAAGGTGATACTGCCGAGATTTTTGACGCTGCCGGTGGCGGCGGGAGTGCGGTAGGTCCCGGTGTACTTCACATAGAAGGACTCGCGCTCCGCTTCGGTGCTGTCGCCCTCGCTGTTGTCTCTGGTCAGGGGGACGGTCTGCCCGTTGATAACGGCGGTGATCTTGGCGTCCTCGTAGGCCATGGCCGTCAGCGTGATATCGGTGTTCCCATCAACGGTGAGGGAGCCGGTGGGCGCAACGCTTTGGAAGATCTTCACGTTGCGGGTGATCTTATAGACCAGCGTTTTATCCTTATGTACGATGGTAAAGGTATTTAAGCCGGGCTTGAGATTATAGCTTTGGGAGAAATAGCCGCTGGCATCGGTCTTGATCTCGGTGCCGTTGATCTTCACCGGGTTGGTGGGATCGGAGGCGCCGCGGAACAGAACCGTCGGCTCATAGGTGGAATAGGTCAGCTTGGCCGGTACCGAAACGCTCAATTCGGTCATGATGTAGTCGGTATTGACCTCGTTGCGGAAGTACTTTTTCAGGAGCGTTACCGACCCTGCCGGATCGGCCTTCATGCTGGCCAGCCCATAGAACACGCTGCCGCCGCAGCCCTTATAACTATCCAGCGTAATGGCCTGCTTGGTCATCTGGTCGGAGGAGCCCCAACCGGCGTAGCTGCTGTTGGCCATACGGTCGGCGGCATGAACGGCATACATCCGTACCTCGTTTTTCGCCGCCAGCTCGGACCACCACTTGACGATCCGTTCAAACGGGATCTTGCCGTCGGTGAGGGAGCCGTAGGCTTTTACGGCGATCATATCCACCAGCTTATCCTCTATCATGGCCTTGGCGTCACAATGGCCGTCGGTCAGCATGGAATAGGGGGCAAGGGTATTCTGTCCATCCTCATTTTCCTTAACGGTGGCCCACTGCGGTTCCGTCACAAGACCCACCTGCACACCGGGCGCCTTTTTACGCACCAATCCGGCCGCCAGCTCCACCACCTGCCGGGAGGCGCCGTCCAGATAATCGTTAAAGCTCATTCCGCCGCCGCAATTCATGTAGTCGGCAAAGGCGGTTTCGCTTTCGGGGAAATCGTAATTGGTGAAGAACAGCCCATCCGGGGAGTATTTTTCAAGGAACGCCCCGAGTTCTTTTTCAATACCGTTCATGAGGGCGGTATCAAAGCGGGGGTAGGTTACCAGCTTTGCGCCGTCATAGGTCGCTTTCAAATCAAAGAAGCAATAGACATAAAGCCCCCTGCCTCTTGCCCCGGTGATAAGGTAATCCAGCGGGTCAAAAACCGCATTGGCGGAGGGTCTTGTCAAGCTGTCATATGCTGCAAAGTCCTCGGTGCTTGTGCCGATGAGCACTGTGTTCATATCGAGTGCCTTGGCCGCATCCAGCGCCGCGTCGATCTCGGTCTTGACCCGGTCGGCGGCTTCGTTCTTTTCGGTGAGGAAGTCCTCGCCGGGGAGGATGGTAACCGCACGCATCCGGTCCGGAATATTGAAAACAACAGGCGCCTCCGGAGCCGGGTCGGGTTCCGTATTGGCCATATTATCCGGCTGGATGGGGTCGGGACCGGAGGGCTCCGGCTGCTGCTGGGAGGGGCCGACAAGGTTCGCAAGAGGGTTCCGATCCGTCAGCAGGGTGACCGCCAACGCACCGGCAATGATGAGAGCAAATGCCAGTGTGAACAGCAGCGCTTTTTTGGTATTGTTCTTCCTGAATTTTGACACAACAGGCCTCCCGGAAAAGGTTTATAGTATCTTGCTCAAGGCAGAAAGTTCCGCCTGCACCTGCGACTGCACGCCTGCGGCGGGGGCAGAAACAGAGCTGTAACTGTAAAGGCAGAAGCCTTTATAATGGTCGGCACCTCTGGCCTCGGTCACCATGCGGCTTAAAAGGTCGCTGTTTTGCTGCCATTCGTACTTGCCGGCAGCGCCCGCATAGGTGTCCTCATTGCCGATTTTATAGGCCGCCAGCCCCACGTACAAGTCGATGCCGCTGACCTTTATCATGCCGCTGAATTCCTTCAGCACACTGCTGTACGGGCAGGTGGCGTTCTGGAACCCGTAGTAGATCTGCGGGCAGATGTAATCGACATAGCCGGGGTTCGCAAGCCATGTGGCTACATCAGCATACAGCGTATCGTAGTTTATTCCGGTATTGCCCTGCGGGCTGATACCGAACCGCACCGAAGGCTTTTCGGCCTTTACGGCGGCGTAGACCTCCCGCACCATGGTATTGACATTCTGCCTTCTCCATGCGGCCAGCGATTTACCCCCGCCGTTTGCGGCGTACAGGGCGCTGTCAATGCTGCTGTCGGTGGAGGCATAGAAATAATCATCAAAGTGAATGGCGTCCACATCATAATTTCGTACGATCTCCCGCACGCCGTTGACGATCAGGTCGATCGCTTCCCGGGAACCGGGATTGTAGAAGATACCGCCGTTCGCGGTCTGGTAGACGGTATCGCTGCCGCTGTTTATGTACTGCTGGGCCGGATTGGTGCTGCACAGCGGCTTGCCGGTGCGGGGCCGCACCCGGTAAGGGTTCAGCCACGCTTCAAAGGTCAGGCCGCGGTTATGCGCTTCCTCCAGCATGATTTTAAGCGGATCAAAGGGCAAGGTGTCGCCCTCGCTGCCGGTAATGAGGTAGGAGGTCGGGTAATAATCGGAGCGATACAGGGCATCCCCGAACGGGCGCACATGAACGATGACGGTATTGCAGCCCAGATTTTTGGCGTTATCATAGGCGGCCGCTATATTGCTGCGGAACTGCCTCGCCGTTTTTCCGGTCAGCATCCCGCCCAGCTCCAGATAACTGATCCACACCGCACGGTATTCCCCGCCGGGGGAAACGGTGCTGCCGGATGCGGTGCCGCCGTTATTATTATCGTCCTCCTGCTTGGGGGCTTCAGGGGGCTTTTGGGTCTCCTGCGGCTTATTGCTCTCGGGCTTTTTATTATCCTGCGGCTTTGCGGTTTGCTGCGGGTCCTTCTTATCCGGCTGCTGGGGCAATGGGTCATCCGCTGCGGGGTATTCCCCCTTCGGCTCCTCCTGCCCCTCATCCGGCTTGGGTAAAATTACCGTACCCTGTTGTACATCGGGGCTCGGCGTTTCGGGCTTTCCCGGCAAACTGCCGCACGCAAATAGAGAAAGCGCCATCGCCAAAGCCGCCAGCACCGCCGTCAGTTTTTTCATCGCACTCTCCCCTTTCGTATCAGTCCATCTTATTAGTGCCGCCAAACGGCGGATTTGCTGCATTTGAATTTAAGATTCTGCCGGGGCCGGGGTAGCGGATTCCTCCTCCGGCTGCTCCACCGCAATGGTATTTTTCAGCATGACGGGGGTACAAAGGAAGTTCTTGCCGCCATCGGCGGGAGTAGCCAGAAATGCGGATACCCGCGGCGCCTGCCCGTATACCAGCTGTGCGATCATCTGTGCTGCCGCGCGGCCCATCATATAGCCGCCGGCGCCCTCGGCAAAGAGGACCTTGCCGTCCTTAAACAGGTTATATGCGGTTTCATCGATTTCCATTACCCCCAAAAACGGCCTATAATTGCCGCTGGGGTATTCGGTGGGATCACGGTAGTAGGCGTAGGCCTTTTCGGCATCGGCGCTGTCGCCAAAGAGGATCAGCTCGCCCCCGTAGGCATGGATGGTATCCAGCCGGCGTTCAAGGTTGTAATTGAGGTATTCGGTGATGACGCTCCAGCTTAAAACCGTATCGCAGTCCCGTTCCTCCAGCAGTGTTTGCAGCTTTTCCCACTTGCCGCTTTCTTCAAAATCGTAATCGGTGACTGTGGCAATGCCCAGCTTTCCGTCCAAAAGCCTGAAATTGAGCTGCTCCCGGTTGGTTTTCCAGTATTCCGCAATGGTATCGGCCAGACGGAGAAGCTCCGCTTCCTCGGTGTCTTCGGCCTTAACGATGCCGTATACCTTATCGTAGGCCGCCAGCTGCGCCGGTGTTGCCGAACGGTTCATCATCACTACCGGCACATCGTATGAGGCCGCCAGCGACAGCAGCTCATCGGCTGTGGCTTCATCCACCGGCTCCAGCAGCAGTACCGTGCAGCCCTGCTCCAGCACCCGCTTGGCATAGGTCAGCTGCACCTCGGCACTGCCCATGCAGTCGTGCGCCTCCACAAGCAGGGTGTCATCCAGCTCGCTCATCAAGGCGGTACGGAAGGCGTTTTTCTCCTCGCTGCTCATATCGGCAAACAGCATCTTTACCGTCTGCTGTGACTGCTTTGCAACGTTGCTCGTGGTCAGATTGGTAGGGGTCGCCTGCGGGTGAATATCATCCTGCCGGGTAAAGTACCACCCCAGCAAGCCGAACATCACCAGGGCGACTGCAAGATATATCAAAATATGCTTCATGGTATCTCCTAACGCAAAGTACACAATATATGGATGGTATTATTGTATCACATCGCACCCCTTGTTTCAATAAAGTAAATGTGAACAATTCGACACACAAGAAAAAAGCGTCCCCACGGCGGAGAACGCTCTTTTTCCTTATTTCATGCGGGTTATTCAGTTCTTTTCGTGCTCCAGGATGACCTTCAGCTCCTCCAAAAAGCTCTGGATATCCTTAAATTCCCTATAAACGCTGGCAAAGCGCACATAGGCTACCTGATCGATCTTTTTCAGCTTATCCATCACCAGCTCGCCGATGACCGCACTGGGGACCTCACGGTCCATGCGGTTTTGCAGCTCCACCTCGATCTCGCTTACCATGGTTTCCAGCTGGGCCAATGTTACGGGGCGTTTTTCGCAGGATTTGAGCACCCCGCGCAGCAGCTTATCATGGCTGAATGCCTCGCGGGAGCCGTCCTTTTTGATGACCATCACCGGGGTGGTTTCCACGATCTCATAGGAGGTAAAGCGCTTGCCGCATTGCAGGCACTCCCTTCTGCGGCGGATGCGTTCCCCTTCATCGGTGGGGCGGGTATCGATAACCTTGCTTTCGGTATAACCGCAGAACGGACATTTCATGCTGGGTTCCTCCTCATATCTTTTTTCATATTATAGCAGTTTTTTCCCGCCAATACAAGCATTTCCCCTGCCTTTTACGGCAGGGGAAACGGATCCTTAACCGATGTTAATCCAGTTGGTGCTCATCCAGCCAACGGCTGATGCCCGCACCGATCTCCCCGATGCAGCCGGGGTGATAGGGTACCTTAAGACCGGCGCTTTCCACCAGCTCCGCAAAGGTAGCCGTACCGGCCTTATCCACAAAGGTCAGGTACTTCTTCCAGGTCTCGGCATAGTTTTCCCGGGAAAGGTTCCAGAACTGGAACGCCACCGTCTGCGCCATGCAGTAATCGATGTAGTACAGCGGGACTTCATAGATGTGAAGCTGACGCTGCCAGCCGCCGCCGCGGGAATAGAACGGCAGGTTATCAAAGTCGATCCACGGGCGGTATTTCTTTTCGAGGGAAAGCCACAGCTCATTGCGCTGCTCGGGGGTCATTTCAGGGTTCTCGTACACCTTGTGCTGGAACTCATCCACCATGCAGCCGTAAGGGATAAAGACCAACGAGTCTTCGCAGTGGCCCAGCTCGTATTTATCGGTCTGCTTGCCGAAGAACAGATGGTGCCACGGGGCGGTCAGGAATTCCATCGACATGGAATGGCACTCGCAGGCCTCAATGGTGGGAGAGCCCAGCAGCATGGGCAGCTTTTGCAGAAAGGAACGATAGGCGGCAAAGGCATGCCCGGCCTCGTGGGTCAGGACATCAATGTCACCGGCGGTGGCATTGAAATTGCTGAAAATAAAGGGGGATTTGTAATCGGGGATCTCGGTGCAGTAGCCGCCGGGGGCCTTGCCGTCCCGGGAGAGGACATCGAACAGCTCGTTTTCGAACATGAAATCGATGAACTCGGCGGTTTCGGGGGAAAGCTCCTCATACATCTTTTTGCCGGCTGCCAAAATTTCATCCGGGGTGCCCTCCGGCACGGCGTTACCGTCCGGGAAGCTGATGGCTTCATCGTAGAAGGCCAGCTTTTCCACCCCAATGCGGCGGCGCTGGGACTCTTTCACCTTGGCGACGATAGGCACCATATCCTCGGCGATCTGGTCACGGAAGGCGGCGACATCCGCGGGGGTGTAGCAGTTGCGTCCCATGCGGTCATATCCCAGCGGGATGAAGTTCGGAAGGCCCATCTTCTTGGCCTGGGCGTCACGGTTTTTTACCAGCTTATCATACAGGGTGTCCAGCTCATCACGGTGGCTGTCAAAGAACCGGGCATCCGCTTCATAGGCGGCCTTGCGAACGGAACGGTCGGGGTCCTGCTTATAGGGGCCCAGCAGCGGCAGGGGCATGGTTTTGCCGTCAAATTCCACCATGGCGGAGGCGTAGAGGTTCTGATATTCCGATACCAGCTTGTTTTCCTCCTGCATCAGCTCCACGATGGCGGGGGAAAAGCTGCGGGCGGCGATCTCAAGGTTTTTGAACATCAGGGCGCCGTAGTGCTGCTCCAGCTCCGCCCGGTAGGGGGATTCGAGCAGCGCCGTATTGACCCGGTGGGTCAGCTCCTGCAGCTTGGGGCCGATCTCATCCATGTAGTCATTTTCGGCATTGTAGAACTCATCCTTGGTATTGATGGTATGGCGGATATAGGCCAGCTGCTGCATGGTCGATGCGGTCTTCTGCTGCTTTTCATAGGCATCATAGGCGGCGATCTGTCCGGCGGCATCGGGGGCGGCCTTCAGCGCCTCCAGTGTGCGGGCGGTGGCAGCGGCAAGCGCTTCCATATCCGGGCGGCTGTACTGCATTTCACTAAATTTCATTTGGCACATCCTTTCGGTTTTTATATAACATCTACTCCCCTATTATTTCACAGTCCGGCCTGCTTTGCAAGCCTTGGGAGAGGAACAGCAGCGGAGATAGGCACCTTCCGCAGAATAAGCGTTAATTCAATCCGTAATGCTTTGGGCAAGCAGGATATTCCGCTGCAGGCTTTCCAGCTGGATGCGGGAGGAATAGCCCCCGGTTCTCCGGTCGATTTCCCCATTGGCGGCCGGGTGATAATAGCGGCCCTCGGCCTCGGCCTGCTTGCCTGCCTTTATCGCATCCGCCAGAATACTGCTGTCCTGCACCCGTTCCCGCTCCGGGATGGGGTTGAGGATCAAAAGCCCGCCGTCAGCGGTCAACCGGCGGACTGCCGTTTCACTTTTTACTGCGGATAAGGGCAGCTCCAACGGGTTGGACTCCCCGCAAAAGAGATAGCCGGTGCAGGGCTCCCCTGCCGTATGGACGCCGTGCTGCCGCAGCCACTGCAAGGTGGCGGGGATATCCAGCATGTCCTTGGGGGAGGTGGAAATGAGCGCAACGGGGATATTCATCAGGGCAGGCAGATCGGGACAAAGCTCCTCCCCGCGCAGATCTCCGATGCCGCCCATGCCGCAGGTAATGGCCATCGGGAGCTTCAGCCTTTGGCATACTGCCATAGTACCGCTGGCGGTCAGGGCGCCGCTGACACCCTTTTGCAGAGCTTCCTCCAAATGGTCGCAATCGATGCGAACCAGCTCCTCTGCTCTTTCCCGGAATGGCAGGTATTCCCCGATGGTCCCAAGCTTTAATTCGCCGCGGTCTACCCATGCAAGGGTCGCCTCGGAGCAATGCCAGCTGCTTTCCAGCTCCCGATTGGTGACGGAGCGCAGGCCGTGGGTCAGCAGGGCGGTTTCTACCAGATGTTTCATTATGTAACTCCTGTATCAATATAGTGAGGGCAAGGATAAAAAGTGCGCCGTATGTGCTGGTTTCTTTTTAATACGGCGCTGCCTGCTCCCCACTGATGAGAAACAGGCAGACCGAACGGGCATTTCCTGCCCACTATTTTATACTGTTTACGCCCAGTTGTCCAGCTCGGCCACGTTATCTACGGTGACAAGGGTGAGGGGCAGATAGATGGGCTCGGCATATTCCTTGCCCTGGGCAATTGCGATTGCCAGCTTGAGGGCAGCCTCGGTGTACTTCACGCTGGAATAGGACATGGTACCGGTCATGGTGCCGGCCTTCAGCGCTTCGCGGGCATCGGCGGTAAAGTCAACGCCGTAAACCAGAACATCGCTGCGGCCTTCAGCGGTCAGCGCTTCAACGGCGGCCAGCGCCATCACGTCATTGCAGGCAAAGATGCCCTTGAGGTCGGGATGGGCGGTAAGGATATCCTTGGTGGTGTCATAGGCCTTGGTCGCATCCCAATCGCAGGGAACGGAAGCAACAAGGTCGATGTTCTCGGCGGCCTCGAATACGGCGGTAGCACCGGCGGTACGGCCTTCTGACTGACCCGCACCGGCAATGCCCTGAAGAATGGCGACTTCGCCACCCTCGGGCAGGCGGGAGATCATATCATTGGCAACGATCTTGCCCTGATCGCTGAACTGAACGGTGATCTTGCCATCGAGGTGGCCGCCCGCTTCCGCCAGCGCAGCGGTATCAACGCCGGGGCCGAGATTGATGACCTTGATGCCCTTTTCATTGCATTTAACGATGCCGGGGATCAGGTTGGTGCCATCGATGGGAGAAACAATGATGACGCTGTAATCCATGTCGGCCATAGTCATCAGGGTCTCCAGCTGGCTCTGGGTGTCGCCCTCGGTGGTGCCGGTCTGAACGTCGATCGCTACGCCCAGCTTTTCGGCAGCGGCCTCATAGCAGGTCTTCATGTTGGCCCAGAACTGATTGGACAGCGAGATGATGACCGCACCGATCTTTTCGCCGTTGGGGGCAGGGGTCTCGCCCAGCTGCTCGGCCATCGACTTATCAAAGGCAGCATACAGCTCATCTACCACCGTGTTATCCACAGCGGGGGTGGGATCGGGAGTGGGGGTCGGCTGGGGCTCATTGCCGCAGGCGGCCATTGCCAGCAGCATCATGGCGGCCAGCAGCAGTGCTACAAGTTTCTTCATTTCTTTTTCCTCCAATTTTGTTTTGATTTTATCTACAAGGGGTCAACCTTATAAATCAGGTCAATGCAGTCTGCGGCGGCGTTCCCGAAGCTCCGCCGTAACAACGGCGCAAAGCAGGATGGCACCCGTAATAAACTGCTGATAGTACGAGGAGACGCTCATCAGGGTAAGGCCGTTGCGGATGGTGCCGAGCAGCAAAACGGCAACCGCCGTCCCCGCCAGCGATGCGCTGCCGCCGTGCAGCGGCGTCCCGCCCATGATGACCGCCGTAATGGCGTCCATCTCCATATTCAGTCCGGCGTTTGGTTCGGCGGAATTAAGACGGGAGGTGATAATGATGCCCGCCAGCGCAGCCAAAAAGCCCATTACCGCATAGGTGCTGATGCGCCACATACCGGGTTTGACGCCGCAGCGCCGCAGCGCCTGCGGGTTGCCGCCCAGGGTGGTGATATAATGCCCCCAGCGCATTTTATACAGAAGCGGGAATGCGATAAGCAGGGCGGCCAGCGCCATATATACGCCGCTTTCGATATTGAGGATATCACCGCAGCCGAAGGTGCGGAATGCAGCGGGCATTTTACTTACGGGCGTGCCGCGGGTGACGATGAGCGCCAACCCCCGGTATAAAAACGAGGTGCCGAGCGTGATAATAAAGGCATTGATGCCGGTAAAATGGATGAGACAGCCATTGATAAGCCCCATAAGCACGCCGGAAAGCAGCCCGACTGAAATCCCGACCCAAACCGGCACCCCCTGCTTTAATGTTATGGCGGTGAAGATGGCGGAGAGCGACAGAACAGAGCCGACCGAAAGATCGATGCCGCCGGTGGCGATGATGAAGGTCATGCCGATGGCAAGCAGCAGCTTGAAGGAATTGGCTTCAAGGATATTGACGATATTTTTGCCGGTGAAAAATAAGCCGGTGCGAAGGCCGAGAAACAGCCCCAGCAGCAGGCAAAAGCCGATGAGCATCCACAGGGTGGCACGGCGGCGGAAAAACTGTTTCATTCGACCGCCCCCCGTTCCCGTTCAAGGATGAGCCGGTGCAGCTCCTCCGGTGAGGAGTCGGCGGCTATGATATCGGCGATACAGCGGCCTGCCCGCATCACAAAAATGCGGTCGGCGATATCGAACACCTGATAGATATCATGGCTGACAATGAGCAGCGTGTGTCCCTCCGCCCGCAGACGGCGCAGCAGTTGCATGGTCTGGTGGGACTCCCGAATTCCCATGGCGGCGGTCGGCTCATCCAAAAGGAGCAGCTGCCCCGGCTGCAGCATGGCACGGGCGATGGCAAGGCCCTGCCGCTGGCCACCCGAAAGAACACGGACCGGCTCGGTAAGGTCGGGGATGGTGATTTCCAGCCGTCCCAAAAGCGCGGCAGCTTCCCGCTTCATCCGGCGGCGGTCAAGGAAAGGTCCCCGCATCCATTCGTGGCCGAGGAAGATGTTTTCATAGCTGTTTTTGCAGTCGTCAAGGGAAAGATCCTGATAAACGGTGCGGATGCCCATTTGCAGCGCCTGCGCAATGGAAAGACGGGGATATTCCCTGCCCTCTACGGTAATACTGCCCGCATCCGGGGCGAGATTGCCGGAAAGCAGCTTGATCAGGGTGGATTTGCCGGATCCGTTATCCCCCACAATGGCGGTTGTCTGTCCCTCTTGTACCGAGAGGGTGACATCCCGCAGTGCCGTAATGGGGCCGAAGGATTTGCAGAGTCCCGAAACGGAAATGATGGTATTCGGCATGACTGCACCCCCTCGAAATCAGAAGAAAAATCTTATATATCGTAGCACCATGGTCGATATCCGTCAATAAGGATAACGAACTTTCGCAGATTGCGTTCTGCGTTTTGTAATGCCGAATGGATTTGGCTTTTGCGACGAAAAAAGAGCCGCAGCATGTGCCGCAGCTCTCCTATTCGGTTTATCGTTATTCCGCCGCAAGAGCATATTTTTCCCGGAAGGCGGCGTAATCGGCATCAAAGGATGCGCTGTTTTCGCGGATACTTTGCAGTACCTCGTGGCGGTGGAGATTATGGTCGATGCCCTCTACGATGCAGCAGGCGATATTGGAGCAATGATCGCTGACCCGTTCAAGGTCGGTGAGAAGGTCGGACCAGATAAATCCCGCTTCGATACCGCAGGTTCCCTGCTGCATCCGGCGGATATGACGGGTGCGAAGCTCCTCCTTGAGGTCATCGATGACCTGCTCCAGCGGCTCGATCCGGCGGGCTGCGCCGATATCCCCGGTGACAAAGGCCGTGTAGGCCAACCCCGTGACCTCCCGCACGGCGGCAGACATAATCTGATACTCCTGCCTGGCGGCCGGAGAAAAGGATATCCCCTTATTTTTAAGCTCCTCCGCCGACTCCAGAATATTCACGCTGTGGTCGGCAATGCGTTCAAAGTCGCCGATCAGCCGAAGGTATTCCGCAGCAATGGCGCTGTCGGTCTCCCCTATTTTGCGGGCACTCAATTTGACAAGATAACTGCCGATGATGTCCTCGTAATGATCGGTTCGGGCTTCATCCTCCCGGATATGCTCGGCAGCCTTCGGGGTGCAGGCCAGAACCGCCCCGAGACTTTCCCGCATCGACTCCATGGCATAGCTGGCCATATCCGCAATAAGGGTACGGCAGCGCTCCAGCGCAAGGGCCGGGGTAGCCAGCAGACGTTCGTCCAGTTCCGCTTCCCGCTGGGGCTTTTTGTCCTCCGGGACAATCCGCATCACCAGCTTTTCCAGCATTCCGCCCAGCGGCAGCAGCACCAGAGTGCAAAGCACATTAAAGACAGAATGGGCAACGGCGATGCCCCATTCGGTGGCAGGCTGTGTAAGCAGCAGCGGGGCAGCCACCGCACGGATAATATAAAACAGGATTATGCCGACTGTTGCGCCGATGACGTTAAAATTAAGGTGGACCAGCGCAGCCCGACGGGCGTTTTTATTGGTGCCGATGGAGGAAAGCAGCGCCGTGACGCAGGTACCGATATTCTGCCCCATAATAATGGGGATGGCCGCCCCGTAGGTGACCTGTCCCGTACTGGCAAGGGCCTGCAAAATGCCGACCGACGCCGAGCTGGACTGGATGATCCCGGTTAGCAGCGCCCCGGCCAGTACTCCGAGAAGCGGATCGGTGAAAAGGAGGAAAAGTCGGCTGAACTCCGGGACATCACGCAGCACGGAGACCGCTGCCGACATGGCCTCCATGCCAAACATGAGGGTGGCAAAGCCGAGCAGGATCATGCCGGTATCCTTTTTCTTATCGTTTTTAAGGAAAAGATACAGGACAATACCGATAACGGCGAGGATCGGGGTAAAGGTGGAGGGCTTGAACATCTGTACCAGCAGGCTGTTGCCCTCGATGCCGGAAAGGCTTAAAATCCATGCGGTGACGGTGGTGCCGATATTAGCCCCCATGATGACCCCGATGGACTGGCGCAGCGTCATTAAGCCGGAATTGACAAAGCCGACGACCATTACGGTGGTGGCCGAGGAGCTTTGGATCACGGCGGTAACGCCCAGCCCCGCCAGCAAGCCCTTCAGCCGGCTTTGGGTCATCTTTTCCAGCAGGGGACGCAGGCTGCTGCCGGCACGGCGCTCCAGCGCCTGCCCCATCAGGCTCATGCCGAACAAAAACAGACACAGCCCGCCGAGCAAATTAAGCACATTAAAAATAGACATTGGCATTATTCCTTCCCGGTTCTTTTTTACAGGTACCATAATACAGGGGGAAGGTCAAATACATTATCAAGAGTTTGTAAAATCCATGTAAAGCGGCGGTAAAAGCAGAAAACCGCACCCTGCGGCACGGTCTTCTTTAAGGAATATTATTCTTTCGCTTCGGGGAAGGCGACGGTAAAGGTCGTGCCTTTTCCGGGGGTGCTCTCCACACCGATGCGGGCATGATGGATCAGCGCCGCATGCTTGACGATGGAAAGGCCGAGCCCCGTTCCGCCGACCTCCTTGGAGCGGCTTTTATCGACCCGGTAGAACCGTTCAAAGATGCGGTCCAGACTTTCCGCGGGGATGCCGATCCCGGTATCGGTGACGGTCAAACGAACCTCTCCGGGATAGGAGGCCACCAGCACCTTGACGCTGCCGCCCGGACAGTTATACTTGATGGCGTTATCACAGAGGTTAAAAATCATGCTGTACAGCACCGAAGGGATGCCGATGACCGTAGCGGACTGCCCCCGGACGGTAAGATTGACATTGGCCTCGGCCGCTGCCGGCTGCAGGCTGTCCGCTGCGTTTTCCGCAATGCGGTAAAGATCCACCGGCTGACGCTCCATTCCGGCGGCGCCGCCGTCCAACCGTGTCAGGTTGATGATATCCTCCACCAGTGCAGTGAGCCGCAGCGACTCCTGACGGATCTTGTGGGCAAAGGGCTTGATATCCTGCTGCTGCACCATGCCGTTTTCCATCAGCTCGGCATAGCCGGAGATGGCATGAAGCGGCGTTTTTAATTCGTGTGAAACATTGGCGGTGAATTCCTGCCGGATCTGCGAATTCTTCTCCAGCTTTTCCTGATCCTGCCGGATCTGGGTCTGCTGCATCGCCATGCGGCGCAAAAGCGGCTCGATCTCGGCGTATTCCTCCCGGCCGACATACTGCGTCGGCTGGTCCAGATCGATGGAATTGATGGGCTCCACGATGGTACGGGAAAGGCGTGATGCAAGAATGAAGGACAATACCAACGCCAGCAGGATGATCACGCAGATGGGCTGGGCAAAGCCCACCAGCAGCACCCAAACCGAATGCTGCGTTGCCGAAAGACGGATCACCGTTCCATCCGGGAGAAGGCGGGCACAGTAGAGGTTGCGGCTGGAAAGGGTATCGGAATAGCGGCTGCTTTCGCCGGTGCCGCTTTGCAACGCCTGCTGTACTTCCTCACGGGCCAGATGGTTTCCCATCGTTTTAACATCGTTTTCGTTATCGTACAGCACGGTACCGTCCGCATCGATCCATGTAATACGGTAGTCCCCGGCCGGGAGACCGTCAAAGTATTTTATACCATTGAGGGTCACGCCCTGCGCAATGGCTTCGGTGCCGGTGCGAAGCTGCTTTTGCTGCACGCCGGTAAAATAGCTGTACAGCACCCCCATGATAAGCACCAGTGACAGAACCAGCACCACCAGCGCCGCAAGCCACACCGAACGAAAAATTTTCTTACTCATGCGGCGCCTCCAGTTTGTAGCCTACCCCGCGCACCGTCTGCAAAATATCCCCGGCGGTACCGAGCTTGGTGCGCAGGGTGCCGATGTGAACATCAACGGTACGGGTCTCGCCGTAATAATCGGCGCCCCAAACGGCGGAAAGCAGGCGGTCGCGGGTAAATACCTGACCGGGGTTTTCCAAAAACAGCCGCAGGAGGTCGTATTCCTTTAGGGTAAGGGTGATGGGGGTTCCGTCTGCTTCCACCACGTGCCGCCCCTCATCCATTGTAATGCCGCCCTGCCGCAGGATGGGAGGTGCGGCCTTGGGACTGGTGCGGCGCAGCACCGCCCGAATGCGGGAGACCATCTCCATCATGCCGAACGGCTTGGTCAGGTAGTCATCAGCACCGAGATCCAGCCCGATCACACGGTCATACTCGGTATCCTTGGCGGTCGCCATAATCACGGGGATCTCGGCCGTAGCGGGAGCCGCGCGCAGCTTTTTCAGGATGGCGATGCCGTCCTCGCCGGGCAGCATGATATCCAGCATGACGAGATCGGGGGTTTCCTGCCGTATGGCCTGCCAAAATGCTTCACCGTCGGCAAAGCCTTCCGCCGAAAGTCCCGCCGCACGGAGGGTATATACCATCAAATCGCGGATGCTGCTGTCGTCTTCCACACAATAGATCATCGCTTTTTCCTCCTGTCCTTTTTTCTGATTGTATCATAAAAAATGAATGTATGGAATAATATCGGCAATTTGTAAAGTTTATGATAAGTAACAGTTACCTGAATATCATACAGGAGACGGTTCAGCCATGGCAAGCTGGGGAACCAACATGAAAAGAATTATCAAGTAGCAAATGATGTTTCTTGTTATCTTTTTCATTGTGTAGTCTCCTTTTTTGTTAATCTCTTTCTTCTTGTATGGTCAGCACTACTTCGCCATTGGAATCCACTCCTACCAAGTATTCTCACTATATATAACGGAATCAAAAGCAAAAATGCAACATTCTTTCAATAGAAATTTATCATGAATACGTGGCCGGCAAAGTGAGGCACCGTGATATACCTCCTACTCTGTGGTCATCGGGCACATTTATGCTACATTATTACAGTTTAATACTAACAGAACCGCTCCGGAAAATCAATTAAAGATATGGGCATAGCAGAAAAGCAGCAAAGGTCAGCAAGTAATGTGGGAAAGATGGGGCTCATGCTTATTCAGCTGCAACTCCTGTCCTCCGTTCGGTGATCATTTTTTTCCTTCCCTGCTCTGCCGCTACAGTGATGCCGAGCAAAAACTCATTCAGGCGGCAGCGAGCTATCTCGGGAAGCAAATGGAGCTGTAATGGATATAGGTGCGCCCTCCGGTCGAGTGATCGGAGGGCGATATATTAGTGTTCACTTAATGGCTGTCAGTCTGCCAAACCCATGCTTGTGCTTTTCAATCCACAATTACTGATACAGGGTATTACCGGTTCCTGTAAGCTATATCTTCTTTTATGCTCTTTTCAATTTGCGCAAGTTATTGTACATTATTTGCCGTTTTCGGATGAGCCGAAAGGAACGATACAAATACATAGCGGTTGGTCAGCCTCTCTCCTGCCCATGAAATGCAGCGTCCCATGACAAATGCGCAAAATACCGTCCCGACCCCGATACCGCGAATACCGTGCAAGAAAATCAATGAAAGGGTCACCGTCAGGGTAAGACAGGCCAGGTCGAAACGGGTCTTTACGGTTTTATAGGGCTTTTTCAAAATAACCGCCAACTCCCGCGGAAAAAGATCGGTGGGGATAATCGGCAGCTTACAGCAGTTTGAAAGAGCAATGCCAAGGGTCAGCGCTGCAAAGCTGATGAGGAAATAGACAACCCGCAGCACAGGGGTCAGCGGCAGCTTGTTGATCCACAGTGCATGGACGTCCATCATCTCGCCAAAAGCGAACCCCACCAGAAATGCCAGCAGATAGTTGGGAACAAACCTCCGGCGCAGCAGCATCAAGACCGCAACTAATGAGGTTTGCAAAATATAAGTCCAGGTTCCAAGGCTCCAGATCGGCAGGACCTCCGAAATGACATACGGCACCGAGGAGATGGAGGAAATCCCCGCACCGCTGTAAAGCATCAAATAGACTGCAAAGCTGTTCAGTACCGCAATGATACACAGCGCCAGCTCTCCGCGGAAAATGTGCCGGGGACGGTGCTGACTATGAATTTGGGTGGACATAAGAATACCCGCCTTTCGGATATTGTTGAATACGTAAAACACGCACCGGAACACTGTGCCCGATGCGTGCTGTGCCGTGCGTCCCTGCGGCTCCCCCTACCGGGAGCCGCAGGAGAACATACATAGGCAATGAACCCCTATCGTTTCCGTAGTTTTTTGAGGAGGAAAAGTTCAGATGGAAACGACCATGTGGGAGATGGTGAAGACAAGGACGATAAATGCGGTAAGGAAGCCGCCCAGCCATACGGAGCCGGTCTTTTTGTGCAGGACACGGCTCATCACAGCGGTGATAGGCAGGATGAACAGCAAACCAAACAGCATGATGCCGGCAAGCGCGGTGGGGAAAGACATGCCGACAGCCGCGAGCCATTCAGGGGAGGTAGTGCCGGGGATGTACTGGATCCCACGGACACCGGTGGAGAACAGCTTACCGTAATCATAGGCAAACATTACAGCCAGACCGCCGCAGGAAACAACGGCGCAAAGCAGGTAATTGAGCCAAGCCGGAGCATTATTGATGCGGGTAAGGGAATTATAGATCACGCTGCACAACAGGAAGAACAGCAGCCAGACGGGCAGATACTTGAAGAATGCGACCCAGTGGGTGCCATCCATCGGCATGATGTTGAACTTGAAGAAGGAGAAATTGGTGCCGGAAAGGGCGGAGCAGGCATACACAACCGCATAAATTCCGCCAAAGGAGAGAACAGCCAGCAGCAGGCTCTTCAAAATCTGTGTGAAGGGGAGCTTCAGCCCGGTATTGTCAAGCGTTGCGCCCTTTTTACGACCGATAAGGAAGAATACCAGCAGATAAAGCACCAGGAATACCCCGCCCACAACGCCGTTAAACAGCATCAGGGAGTTCATCGGAGCCATATTAAAGAAGCTGTTGGGCATGAACTTGGTAAGGAATTTGAACCACTGGGGCTGCATGTAGTAGGGATATCCCACCAACCAGTAGTACAGCAGCGGTGCAGGCAGCAGGAAGATGATGTAGGGAATAATATAGCCGATCACACCCTTTGCACCGTGAACGGTGCTCATGGAAGGTGCCGCAGGACGAACGATAGTGGAGAAGAAAGGAACACGCAGCAGGGTGAGCGCCAGCGCAACAAAGGCAACCAGCGTAGCGCACAGCCCGATCAGGCCGCAGGCGGCACGACCGTGCCATACCTGCTGGGTGGGTTCAATGGTAGCAACGCCGCCCCGCAGGGTGATATCAAAGAAATCGATGCCATAGCTGATGGCGGTCTCATCATAGTAGGTATCGGAATGGGTACCGTCAAAGCTATAAGCGGCACGAATGGGTTTCATGGTCACGGCAGCGCTGGCGGCAGCAGTTACGGCCTCCTCACGGGTGAGGGGTGTAGCGCTGGCATCGCCGTACATAAAATAGGTGCCGGAGGGAACATTGGTAGCACCGCCGGTGCCGTAGGCAAACTTAAAGCTGCTGGTGTACTGGCTGGAATCCTCCACGCCCCACAGAAGTCCGGAGAATTCATCGTAGGTACCCTGGATGGTGCAGATATTGACCGGTGCGGCAAACAGCGGGAATACGCCGTTTTCTGCGGTAACGCCATTGTAGGTCAAGTCGTTGATATTGCGGACATTGTAATTGTAGCCGGTGAGTACCATAGAACCGGGCAGCACGATTCCGGAGTTCATCGCCGCACCGTAGGCGGTGTAAGCAGCGGTTGTCTCATCGGAGCCTGCCGCAACTGCTTCGTTATAGGCTACAGTATAGGCTGCCTGCCACTTGGCATAGGCAAGATAAGCGCCCTCCTGGATGGCAGCGGTACCCATCGAGTGACCAAGCATGCCGATCTTGGTCAGGTCGATGAAGTCATAGTTTTTGAACTGTTGCAGGGCGGAATAGCTTCCGAGGTCGGGGGCGTAGTTTTCCACGTTCCCCATTTCCGCCTGTTTGTAGCCATCGGGCGGCAGGGTGCTTTCACCATGGCCGTACATATCCAGCGCCATTACCACATACCCGCGGCGGCTCAATTCAATGGCGTTCGCCTCCATGGCATCCTCGCTGGCGGTATAGCCGTGGCACAGCAGGATTGCCGGAGCCGGGGTTTCCGCAGTAGCTGTTTCCGGGATAAAGAGCTTTGCGTGGCTGGAGGCGCCGACATCGGTGGTAAATGTCAGCTCCTCGGTGCGGACTGATCCGCCTGCGGTTTGGATGTTGTGACCGATGACCGAGGTAACGACCATCAGCACCAAACATACAGCCAGCACAATGGCGGACGTACGCCATTTGATCGGGGTTTTGTTCATTGACTGTTCCATATTAAGCCTCTCTTATTGATCTTCAAATCCCTTCGCAAAGCGGCGGCGAAGGTTCGAGCAATGCCGGGAAAGCCCGCTTTCTTGCCCGATTATAGCGGGAGGAAAACAGTTTGTAAATAGGGATAAACAAAGTTTGTCAAGTGCGTGTGGTTCAGGCGGATTTTTTTGTCTATTTTTTGTGGGGTGCATATCACTTTACGATGAACCGCCGAAGCTTTTCCGGGATAAAAAACAAAAAACAGCCGCGTAGTTTGATGCATAATTGCAACGAACCATTTTTGGCTGTTTTTCGCGATGTGAATTTTCCTTTATATTTCTTTGTTTTTTTATTTTTATTAAAAATAAATGAGCATAATCCTTTGATGCAAATGTGAAACAAGTTGCAAAAATGAAACACCATTTTCCTTTTTGATATGCATCGCCTCCGGAAAGGCCCCGTCCCCTGCCTAAATGAATCCCACTGTTTTTCCATACTACAAGCCCAAAGCTGGTATGGCCTTCACGTCGAAAGACATTAAAAGCACAAGTCATTTTGCACGGCAAAAACAGTACACACCCTCTTTGAACTTTGTAGCCGATTGCAAAGCATATGTATTGGGTCGCACCGCTAAAGCTACCCGGAACAAAAGAGCAGTCCTCAATTGCGAGAACTGCTCTATCTGTGTTTTATTCCGTATAATACTGCGCCTGTGCGTTCCAAAGAGCGTAGTATTTGCCGCCCCGATCGGCGAGCAATTCGTCATGGCTGCCCTGCTGGATGATCTCTCCTTCGTGAAACACGGCAATCTCGTCACAGAATTTACAGGAGGACAGCCGGTGGGAGATATAGATCGCGGTCTTATCGCCTGCAATCTCATCGAACTTACTGTAAATCTCCGCTTCGGCGATGGGGTCAAGCGCCGCGGTCGGCTCATCGAGAATGATGAACGGCGCATCCTTGTAGAGCGCACGGGCAATGGCGATCTTCTGTGCTTCGCCGCCGGAAACCTCTACACCGTCATCGGATAGGTTTTTGTAAAGCATAGTGTCCAATCCCTTTTCCAACGTTGCCAGTCGCTCCCCGAAGCCTGCATCGATCAGCGCATCTTTTGCCCGTTCGCGGTCATAGACCAAGCTGCCTGCTACATTGTTGCCCAAGGGCTGGCAGATGAGCTGAAAATCCTGAAAGACTACGGAAAAAATGCGCATATAATCATCGTAGCGGTACTTACGGATGTCAATGCCGTTGAGCAGGATCTGCCCCTCCTGCGGGTCGTACAGACGGCACAGCAGCTTGATGAAGGTGGTTTTGCCGCTGCCGTTTTCACCCACGATGGCAAGGCGCCTGCCGACCTTGAACTTCATATTCACATGGCGCAGCGCCCAGAGATCGGAGCCGGGATAACGGAAGGAAACATCCTTAAACTCCACATCATAGCGCCGGTCGGAGCGCTTCTCGGTGGTAAGGCTGCCCTGATACATTGTGTTGGGGATGTCCAGAAATGCAAAGGTCTTTTCCAGATACGATGTATTGGCCTTCAGAACGCCGATCATATCGGTGAGCGCAAACACATTGGCGACCATCGCCGTGGCTGCACCGATATACTGGGTGCAGCTTCCCACATCAAATGCGCCGCCCAGCGCTTTTAAGCAGGTGAACAGGTAGATCATACCGGTCGTGAGCGTTGTGATGCTGACGCCGAGGCTTGCATAGACGCCCATTTTCCCCCTTGCAAGCTTTGCAAAAACACCGTGGGCGCCGAAAACGGAGTCGCCGCTCCAGTAGGCGCGGACCAGCCGCTGCTGATCGTTCATGCGAATATCGATCGCGCGCCCCTTATCCTGACCTATAAATCCGAAATGGCTGAACTTCCGGTTTGCGAAGGTCGCCTCCTCCGAAAAATCTCCCCAGCACTGCACCGCACCGGCGCTGAGCCGACCGGCAAGGACGCTGATGATCAGGATCCCGAAAGCCAGAACAAGAACAAAGATCGGATTATTCAGCACGACCAGCCAGCCGGCACTGCTTGGCACGGGGGCGGTAAACAGGCTAACAGTCAGTGCCGCACCGCTGAATAAACCAAGAATACCGGTCACTGTGCCGGAATAGATCTCATGAACGCGCATGAGCCCCCAACCCGACCAATTCTCATTTTGCTTGATCTGCTCACGCAGGTCATGATTTTCCTGCTTGTCCAGCTCCGAATAATCCAAACGGAACATCTTATTGACAAACAGCATATCCTTGCGCCCGTACAGGTCCTCCAGCAGCGTATTATTGCGCCGATAGAGAAGTGCTTTTCCGATCGCCGCAAGTCCCACGCACAACACCCCCGCCAGCACCCACCGCCAAAGAATCTCCGCACGGCGAAGCATTGCCAGCTCCGTCAGAATCCTTGCCGAGAAGAAAACGGTCACATACGGCGTGATTGCACCGAACAGGCAGTACAGGGTCAAAACCGGGAAAAACCGCGGCGTTACACTATGCAGTTCCTTGATGGCGCGCAGATGCATTGCAGCTGCCTTGCGCATCGTTACTTTTTCCTTCATATTCAGAACGCCTTCCCTTCCTGATAATAGCGGCTTTGGACTTCAAAAAGCTTTGCATACGCCCCGCCCAACGCCAACAGGCTCTCATGGGTGCCCTCCTCTGCAATATTCCCATCTGCAATAAAGATGATGCGGTCACAGAAGCGGGTGGAGGCCAGCCGGTGGGAGATAAACACAGAGGTCTTGCCCGCGGTCATATCGTTATATTTCATATAGATGTCATTCTCGGCGATGGGATCAAGTGCTGCCGTAGGTTCGTCCAGCAGCAGGATCGGCCCGTTTTTATACAGCGCCCGCGCCAGCATCAGCCGCTGCATCTGGCCGCCGGAAAACAGCACGCCGTCCAGATAGACTTCCCGCCCCATGTGCGTCTGCAAGCCCTCGGGCAGCTTCTCTATCATGGAGGTCAATCCGGCCTTCTCCACGCAATCGTCGATCCGCTTGTAGTCGATGTTATCCCTACTTTGGGCGATCTGCTCCGCAATGGTCACATCCAGCACGGAGAACTCCTGAAAGACGGCGCTGAACAGCGCATAATACTTTCTGCGGTCAAATTCCCGGATATCCCTTCCGTTCAGCAGCACCGCGCCCTGCGTGGGGTCCAACAGCCCGCACAGCAGCTTCACCAGCGTCGTCTTGCCGGCGCCGTTCAGACCCACGATCGCGAGCTTTTCTCCCGGATGCACGGTCAGGTTTATCTCGTGTATGGTATCGGCATCTGCGCCCGGATAGCGGAAGGAAGTATTTTTCAGCTTCAGCTCATAGCCTGCCGCTTTCGGTATCTCTTCCCCGTTTTCAAATTTGAAAGGCTCCGGATAGTCCAAAAACTCACGAATGCGGGAAATATCAAGGCTTTCCTTCTGCAATGTACTCATCTCTCGAAGAATGCCCATGACCCACTCGGTAAATGTGGTGACCGCCGTGAAATACAGCAGAAACTCGGAAACGCGCAGGCCGTCATTGAGCGCCATGCGGATCAGATATACATAGGCGATACCGTTGCGGGCCATGGTCAGCACGGCCTCCGTAATATCCGCCAGCACCGCCACCCGCTCATACCGCAGGCTGAAATCCAGATAAAGATTATGGACCTGATCCAATAATTCCGACAGCCAGTTTTGGAGACCGAAAATGCGGATATCTTTTGCAAACTCCGTCGATTCCGCTTTGGCACGGATGTAGTGACTCTTCTGAAAATAGGTTTCTTCCTCCTCCCGGTGCCGATAATGCCAGTTGTTTGCGGCCCTGGAAACAAGGAAGCCGGCCACGCAGGTCGCAATCACCACCAGCAGAAGCACCGTGTCGATGCGGGAAAGAATCGTCAGGTACACCAGCAGACCGCCCACATTCTTGAGGATCATCGTCAGCGTTTCCCAAATGTGCTCTGCGGCCTGATCGTTTCCGCTGCAGGAGAAGTGTGCTTTTTCACGGAGCTTTACAAAGTTCTCCTCCAGCGTGTTGGGATACGAGGTGCAGATGGACTTATTCGCAATCTTCCCGACAATCGCGGAGCGGACATCTATACGTGGGGACAGCGAATTTTGCTTGATATACTTCTTAAAGCCCTGAATCAGGAACAATGCGGCAGTGAATATTCCGATGGTCACCAACAGCTCCCGTACGGGCACCCGCTGCTCCACTTTGGCAAGCACCTCCGGCGCAATGTACAGCTGCACCAGATTCAAAAGAACCTCCAGCGCAGCGGTCAGCAGGCAGAACAGGAGCGTTCGCTTTCCGTTCTTCCACGCGATATTTACCATCCACCCGACATTTTGAAGGGTGTTATATTTGGGCTTTTCTTTGGTTTTCATTTTGCCTCACCTCACGTGCATAGCATAGCAGAAAAAATCGTCCCCGGTTAATTTCGGGGACGAATCGCTGTTTCCGGGTGATGAATTGCAATCTTCATACCTGCGGAAGCAGTATCTCGGTGGTGAACGCCCCATCCTCGCTGTTCCGGCTGATGTATCCGTCCAGCCGCTCCACGATGGCGTCGATGCGTACAAGGCCGAAGCCATGGCCCTCGCCCTTTGTGCTGCGGAACAGCTTGCCCTCCTTCGGCAGCTTATTCCCGGCAGTAAAATTGGTGAAAGAGATATAGAGCTGCGTGTTTTTCATATCCATATATACCCGGATGAGTCGTTGCTCCTCCGGCAGCTTCATGCTGGCCTCGATGGCATTATCAAAAAGGTTGCCGATAATGCAGCAAAGATCGATTTCCGAGGACTTCAGCTTGACGGGAATATGCGCATCAGCCACGACCTCAATACCCTTCGCCTTTGCAAGCGATATTTTGGAATTTAGGATGGCATCAGTCATGGGGTTGCCGGTCTTGATGACCGTATCCACGGTTTGAAGATCGGTGTCCAGCAGGTCGAGATAGTTTTTGACGGCGTCCCAGTCCTGCGCAGCGGCGTAGGCCTTCATGGTCTGGATATGGTTGCGGTAGTCATGCCGCCAGCCGCGGATCTGGCGGTACATATTGTCCACCTCGCGGTAATGTGTTTCGATCAGCTCCTGCTGATAGGAAGCAATCTGCTTTTCGATCTTCCTTGAAAACAATCCCATACGCTTTACCTCATGTTGATAATCGCCCGGTTGACGCCCTCGTATGCGCCCCGCGGCAGCGGGATAGCTGTTCCGTCGTTCAGCCGGATCTCCGCCCTGGTCACACGGCTGATCTGCGTCAGGTTTACAAGCGCAGAACGCCCCACACGGTAAAATCGCTCATCAAGCTGCTTTTCAAGCTCGCCCAATGTCATCTTCACCGTCACGTCTGTCAGCGCATGAACGGTCACATAGTTGCCGAGCACGTCTGCGTAACGGATCTGATAGATCGGCACACGTACCATTTCGCCGCTGACCTCAAAGTTCAAAACCCGTTCGTTCTTCGCCAGCTTCTCTGCGGCACGGTCCAGCACCAAGCAGAGCTTTTCTTCATTTACCGGCTTCATCAGATAGTGGAGCGCTGCCACCTCGTAGCCCTCCGAAATATAATCGGAGTAGCCGGTGATAAATATGATCTGCACCGTATCGTTGCTTTTTCGAAGCTCCTTTGCCATCGTAACGCCGTCCATGGCGCCCATTTCAATATCCAGCAGGAGAATGTCATAGTCACTTTCCCCGGCATAGCGGAACAGGAAGCTCTCGGCGGAGGGAAAACCATCGATTTGCACCTCATGACCGGCGGCCGATGCCCAAGAGCGCACCATATCCATAATATACCGTCTGTCCGCATCGGAGTCATCGCAGATCGCAACTTTGTACTTCATGTTCTCACCAACTTTCAATCGTATGCAAAATCATTATATCACAACAGCGCAAGCGGTTCCACGCCGTTCTTGCATGGGAAAGCATATACAAACGGCTCAACCCTATCGTGGCCGAAAAATCCTCCCTCTTTCAGTGAGCATTCCACTTCATCCCGTGTTTTTTACACTTTTGTTGGTCACGCAGGAATTGCAGCCATTATCTCGGGAAACCGATGGAGCTGTAATAGATAAAAATGAGCCCTCCGGTCGAGTGATCGGAGGGCGATGTGTTGTGGTGCTATTTGAGATAAGCACCGTTTGCGCTGAAATAATCATAACTCTATTTCAGAGATGCTGGGTGATAACCGACGTTGGATATTCTATATCCGGCATCGGTTTTAGTTATCTCAAATGTAGTGATTTCTTCTGTCACTTCGAACTCCCCATAGTAATGCAGGAATACCGCCCGATAATTATTTTCTTGTTGATGGGAGATGGAGAGAAGCTCCATCCTTCCTCCAGTTCTACCTCCAACCGCACAACAATATATCATTACCTGTCAGTTAATAACTGCACCACTTTATATAGCCGCGGGCCCCATGCTATTTTCGGCACAGGGACTTTGATGATCAAATGCTTTCTTTTGTTGTTTTGGCTTGGCGATATGCTATTGATAATCCTAATTTACAAATATCGCCAACACAAGTAGCGAATTACTAACAAGCAAAGCATCGGAAAGAATTCCAAAATTCCCAATGCTACTGCTTTCTGTGCTGAAAGCTCTTTAACCTTCCTTACCCAGAACTCGGAAAGTGCAGCCAAAGAGATGCCCACAACCCAATACCATAAAGTCCCAAAGAGTTGGTTGGTTAATACTCCCCATAAAATGGCTGTAAGAACATCAAACACAATAAACAACTTAATCTTATCCATATAAATATATCTTCCTCCCATCAGTCTACACTAATATTAACGAATAATAGCACAAATTTGCAACAAAGAGAGAGTAAAATCTGCGTTCCGCACAAATATGGGTGGCTGTATTTATCGGGAATGACAATACCACCTACTGTGCCGCACACAAGACCCGGAACAGCAGAAAGGCACTTTTTATGGGGTTGCGCTCATCACCCTAGGTATCGCCGGCAGCGCCCTGTCTGGAGCCGTCGGATGTGCGGATATGCAGGTTTTTATTACAGATATTCTGCTTGGCTTGTCCGTTGCAGAAACCCCGGCAGGCGTCCGGGTCATCGGAAAGCAAATCCTTTGCAGATAACCTCTGGCTCCCATTACAGCCGCCCCAAATGAAAGAACCCTGCCGGATGGCAGGGCTTTTTCTGTTTACTCCTTACAGGTGGAAATGCTTTTGCAGGGCTTTATACTCTCCCAAAACCTTCAGCGTCATTTGGTCTGTCAAAATCATTTCGGGCGATATGGTATAGCTTGTTATATCGTTCTGCTTTATCGCCAGCACATTGATCCCGTATTTTCGGCGAATCTCCAGCTCACCGATGCTTTTCCCCAGCCATTCCGGCGGCACCTCCACCTCCACTATGGCATATCGGCTGTCCAGTTCTATATACCCGAACAGGTGATTTGCCGTATAGCGAATCGCGGCCCACCGTGCAAACTGTTTCTCCGGATAGGCTACATCGTCGGCGCCGTTTCGCAGCAGGAATTTCGCCTGCACATCCCGTTCCGCACGGGATACCACATATTTTGCTCCCAGCTCCTTCAAAAGCGACGTCGTTTCCAGCGAGTTCTGAAAGTCCCCTCCGATGGCAACATAGCAAACATCATAGTTCCCCACGCCCAGCGAGCGCAGGAATTCGACCCGGGTGCTGTCGCCGATTTGGGCATTGGTCAAAAAATCCATGCATTCGTTTACCCGTTCTTCGTTCCGGTCAACACCCATGACCTGGTGCCCCATCTGATTTAACTGCATTGCCAAATGCCGCCCGAATCTCCCCAGCCCGATCAACAATACATTCTTTTTCATGGTGGCTCCTCCTTATCCTACTGTTATTTTCTCCTTCGGATAGCGTGCAAAGGCGGTATCATTCCCGGAAAATGCTGCATAGATCATTGTTAAACCGCCCACGCGCCCGAAGAACATCAAAAGGATCAGTATCCCCTGCGAAAGCGCACCCAGCCCCGGCGTGATCCCGAGTGTCAAGCCTACCGTTCCCGCGGCAGAAGCCGTTTCATACAGGCAGGTACCAAATGCCAGTCCCTCTATCTCGCTGATAATGGTGGCCCCCACCAGCGGCAGCAGCAGGTACATCAGCAGAATGGCGGCGGCATTGTGTATCGCGGAATTTTCCAGCCTCCGCCCGAATAACTGCGGTTCCTTCCTGCGATGAAACACCGCAGCAGCATTGGCGATCAGCACCGAAAGGGTCGTTACTTTCATGCCGCCAGCCGTAGAACCCGGCGCACCGCCGATCAGCATAAGGAATACCGTAACGGCACGGGAGGTCTCGGTCATCGCCGTCAAATCCGTCGTATTATATCCCGCCGTTCTGGGCGTCATCGACTGAAACAACGATGCCAGCACCCGTTCGCCGACCGGCAGGGATGCATAATCGGTAAAATAAAGCAGCACCGCGGGCAGCAGAATAAGGGCTGCACTCGTTGCAAGAATGACCTTGCTTTGCATCCGGTATCGACTGAAATGCAGCCGGTGTTTACAGATATCATTCCAGGTAAGAAAGCCGATGCCGCCGATGATAATAAGCAGCATAATGACGGTATTGACCAGCGGGTCAGCGGCATACGCCGTCAGGGACGGAAATTGCGCATCCACTCTGCCCAGAATATCAAAGCCCGCATTGCAAAAGGCGGAAATTGAATGAAAGACCGACATCCATATTCCCCGTATGCCGTAGTCCCGGCAAAAGGCCGGCGCCAGCAGCAGCGCCCCCGCCAGTTCAATAAAAAGCGTTCCTTTCAGGATAAAACGGGTAAGCCGCACGATACCGCCCACCGCAGGCGCCGAGATCGCATCCTGCATGGCGCTGCGCTCCTGCAGCGAGATATTTCTCCCGGAGAGCATAAGGAAGGTAACGGCAAAGGTGATAACGCCCAGCCCTCCGATTTGGATCAGCAGCAGAATAATCGTTTGGCCGAACATCGACCAGTAGCTTCCGGTATCCAAAACCACCAGTCCGGTAACACAAACTGCGGAAGCGGAGGTAAACAGCGACTCGGAAAAAGACGTCCACTGCCGTGCCGATGAAGAAACAGGCAGCATAAGCACCAGCGCCCCCAGCAAAATGACACCCGCAAACCCCAGGATCATCATCTGAAATGAGGTAAGATGACGCCTGATTTGAAGCATTCTATCCTGCACGGCATAACACCCCCTTAAACGCATGTCCCTTTGGGCGCATTATAGCACCGCAGCAGCAGGTTGTCCATACCATGTTATGTAAAATATGTGCCAAGATTTTATCGGCTATTTCACCGCAGAAATCAATTCGGCTGCCTTCTTTCTTCTTCATGCAAATGCAAAATCGCCCTCCGGTCGTTTGATCGGAGGGCGACTAATCGAATTCCAGATTATCAGGTTTTCCATTACTGTAGTTTTTCGTTACCATTATACTTAAAATACGGCATTCTGCTGCCGTATCCCCTCACCCGTTTTGCGGCGCTTCATTCAGGAGGGCTCACGCTCTTTCTTCATTATCTCCTTTTCTATCCTCTCCAGGCGGCGATTGATACTTTCAATTTCTTTTATTGCACCATTGATGACCTCGGCAATCATCTCTTCAGTGATTCCAACCTCCTGCGGCGCTTTACTCCTTTCCGTGGTCTCTCGGATTTCTTCCTTCTCTATCATAGCCTATTTCCTCCGCTTCTGCTTTTGACTGAATACCCGCCATGTCTTTACGGCGGGCATAATGACTTTCGTTCCGGTTCCCTCTCATACTATATTAACAGGTGCCTTTTTGTCAAGCAGAACGGCCCTCATCATCGGCGGTTTCTTCCCGCAGGCGTTCTCATTATATTGGCAAAAATACGGAGCATTCCTTAATGTATCCCCCAATTCATAGACAACCCATCCCCCTTTGCGGTATAATAGGCAAAACGGCTATCGAAAAGAGGGATCCCCATGAAAAAAATACTGATGCTGGGCACCGGCGGTACCATTGCCTCGGAGATCACCGAAAGTGGACTGTCTCCGCAGCTGACGACCGAACAGATCCTGCATTACTGCCCCGATATTTCCGCATTCTGCCGGGTGGACTGCCGCCAGCTCTGCAATCTGGACAGTACCAATATCGACCCGCAGCACTGGCAGATGATGGCGGATGCCATCCGGGAGGAATACGATCGGTATGACGGCTTTGTGCTGACACACGGCACCGATACCATGGCCTACACCGCCGCTGCGCTCTGCTATCTTATCCAGTACAGCAAAAAGCCCATCGTACTGACCGGCAGCCAAAAGCCCATCAATCTTGAAATCACCGACAGCAAAACCAATTTGGTGGATGCGTTCCACTATGCCGCCAGCGAAGACGCCCACGGGGTCAGCATCGTATTTAACGGCAGGGTCATTCTGGGCACCCGTGCCCGCAAAACGCATTCCAAGAGCTTTCAGGCGTTTTCCAGCATCAATTACCCCGAGCTTGCCGTCATACAGGATGGGCGGCTGCTTTCCTACATTGAGCAGGAATATTTAGACCATCCCATCTTCTGTGAACGGCTGGACCCGAATGTGGGGCTCATCAAGCTGGTGCCGGGACTGGAGGCCGATTTCCTTGAATTTATGCTGGAGCGAAAAGACGGTGTCGTTATCGAAAGTTTCGGTGTCGGCGGTATCCCCACCGCCGGGCCGAAAAGCTATTACGATGTAATCGGCAGCGCCGTTTCCGCCGGGAAAACGGTCGTAATGACCACGCAGGTCCCCAATGAAGGCAGCGACCTGCTGCTGTATCACGTGGGGAACCGCCTGAAAACCGGACTGGATGTACTGGAAGCCTACGATATGACCACCGAAGCCGCCGTAACCAAGCTGATGTGGATATTGGGGCAGACAAAAGACCGGCAGGAGGTCGAGCGGCTGTTTTACCGCCCGGTCAGCCATGACATCCTCATCAAGGCCGGCGGAAAATAGCCACTCCCCCGCTTTCACATATAATAAAGAAAAACACACGGTGGTAAGCCGTGTGTTTCTTTCTGCATAAGTGTTTGGAGAAGTCAAATCAAAAAAGAAGCGAAACGCATTTCCCGTCTGCGTTGTTCTGCTATTAGAATATCGTATAATGGTGCCGTTGTCAAGACCTTTCCCATCAAAATTTGTGAATAAATTGAAAATTCGCCGTCTCCGGGCGGAAAACGGCGAACTATTCGGGATCAAAGCAGTAGCTCTGCGATCTGTACGGCATTGGTAGCCGCCCCCTTGCGGACCTGATCCCCGCAGCACCAAAGGCTTAACCCGTTGGGGTCGGTCAGGTCGGGACGGATGCGCCCGACATAAACCAGGTCCTGATTGCTGGTATCCAGCGGCATGGGGTAGCAGTCATTCGCAAGATCATCGACCAACCGGCAGCCGGGTGCCGCGGCAATTGCCTCCCTTGCCTCCTCCACCGAAATCGGCCGTTCAAACCTTGCCGTGACCGCAATGGAATGAGACCGCATGACCGGGACACGCACACAGGTGCAGTTCACCTTCATATCCGGCAAATGCAGTATCTTTCTTCCCTCGTTTTGCAGCTTCATCTCCTCGGAGGTATAACCCTCAAAGGCCGCCGCGCCGATTTTCGGGATCAGATTATAGGCGATCTGATGCGGGAACACACGGGGCGTGATGGGCTCTCCCTTATACAGGGCGTCCACCTCGGCTTCCAGCTCCACCGGGCCGCCGGCACCGGCGCCGGAGACCGCCTGATAGGTTGCCGCCACCATGGTAGTGATGGGGGAAAGACGGCGCAGCGCCGCCACGGCCACCACGGTAATGATGGTGGAGCAGTTCGGGTTAGCGATAATGCCGTTGTGATGCAGGGCATCCTCCGGGTTGATCTCCGGGACGACAAGCGGAACCTCCGGGTCCATACGGAAGGCGCTGGAATTATCGATAAAAACCGCACCTGCGGCTTTTATGGCGGGGGCAAACCGGCGGGCGATCTCATTTTCTGCCGCCCCCAGCACAATATCCGCACCGGCAAAAGCCGCATCGGTCGCTTCCTCCACGGTGATCTCCCGCCCGGCAAAGGGCAGCTTTTTCCCCACACTGCGGGCGCTGGCCAGGCAGCGCAGCTCGCCGATGGGAAAACTTCTCTCCTCCAGTATTTTCAGCATCTCACGGCCGACGGCGCCGGTCGCACCCAGTATGGTCACATTGGGGGTATCTTTCATGGCAGGAACTCTCCTCTCGGTCATCTTACAAAGCTTTCGTACAGTACACGCACCGTTTTTTCAAAGTCGGCGTTATCCACGCCCACGATGATATTCAGCTCCTCCGGCCCCTGGCTGATCATGCGGATGCTGATGCCGTTTTCGCCCAGCGCCGCAAAGATCTTACCGGAAATACCGGGTCGGAATGCCATTTTCCGGCCGACCGCCGCCACGATGGAGATATTCTCCGCCACCTGCAATTTATCGGGCCGGAACTCCTTTTGCAGCTCTCCCAGAATGGAATATAGGCAGGAGGCAGCCTTTCCGCTTTGCACCACCAGCGAAACGCTGTCGATGCCGGAGGGGGTGTACTCTACATTCAAATTATGCCGTTCAAAGACTTCCAATACACGGCGCAGGCTCCCGATATCGGAGGACAGGCCGTTTTTTGCCACGGTGATGATGGAAAAATTGCGCCGCCCGGCGATGCCGGTAATAAAACGGTTCTTTTCGCTTTCCAGCTCCTCGTCAAAATGCTCCCGGATGAGGGTACCGGGGTGGTTGGGGGCATTGGTATTGCGGATATTAAGCGGGATATCGGCCTGACGAACCGGGAAAACGCTGGCCTCATGCAGCACCTGCGCACCCATATAGCTCAATTCGCGCAGCTCGTTATAGGTAATGCGCTCGATGGGACGGGGATTTTCCACAATGCGGGGGTCCGCCATTAAAATGCCCGAAACATCGGTCCAGTTTTCGTACACATCAGCGGTAAGCGCCGCCGCCGCCAAAGCGCCGGTCACATCGCTGCCGCCCCGGCTCAAAACCATCACGTGTCCATCGGGCATGACGCCGTAGAACCCAGGAATAACCACCCTGCGGTCCTCCGCAATGCGGCGCAGCGCCTCATAGGAATGCTCCCGGTCGATCTGCCCGTCAAAGGTAAATTGCAGCCAGTCCGCAGCGTCAAGAAAATCATAGCCGAGATATTCCGCCATCAGCCGGGCAACAAAATATTCCCCCCGGGATACCAATTCGTCCTGACTGATCCCGTGCTGCATCTTCTCGTACAGGGCAGCCAGTTCGGCTTCAATATCGACGGAAAGACCGCAATCGGCGGCAATGGAACGGTAGCGCTCCGCTATCATGCCGAAAACGCCTTCGGCGCTGACCCCGTACTGAATGTGCGCATAGCACAGGTAGAAGAGGTCGGTGATCTTATGGTCGCCGTCAAAGCGTTTACCGGGAGCCGATACGACCACCACCCGCCGGGCGGGATCTGCCAGCACGATTTCCTTTACTTTACGGAACTGGGCGGCATCCGCCAAAGAGGAGCCGCCGAATTTGACAACCTTGAGCATAGCAAAAGTTCCTTTCCTTTAGCCCTGAAGTGCCGCAAAGAAGATACCGGGATCGTTGCGGCGGGCTTCCACATACCAGGAGTGCATCTGTGCGGGAGAGACCGGGCGGGTCAGCACACCGTTGCCCCAGCGTTTCTCCACGCAGCCATCCATAAACCATGTATCTACAATGTACCGCACGTAGTAGCGGCGCTCCTCACACATATTGTTGGAGGGCATGGGCCGGGCAGCCGCACTATAAAAATCCTTCTTATTTTCGCAAAGATCCAAAAGATCCTGCACCACGGCATAGGCGGTCGGCCAGCGGCCCGCCCCTTCCCCGAAGAAGCTCTGCCGGCCGGCGTATTCCGAAACGGCGGTGATGAAATTATAATTTGCGGGAACCGCCGCCTCCGGCGTTTCCGCCTTGAAAAGGGTCGGCTCTACCACCGCAAGAACGGCGCCGTCGGCAACCCGTTTGGCGGTAGCGTACAGCTTGCACACATAGCCCATCTCGTTAAAGCCCGCAATATCCTCCCGGGTGATGCCCGCAATACCCGCCGCAGGCACCTGCTGTTCGGTCAGGCTGGCATCAAAGGCCACATTGGCGCTGATCAGCAGCTTACGCTGAATATCGATTCCCTCGATATCGGCGGTGGGGTCGGCCTCGGCATAGCCGTAGCTTTTGGCGTCCTGCAGGACGCTCTCATAGTCATAGCCCCGTTTATGCATGGTATCCAGTATATAGTTGGTGGTACCGTTCATAATGCCGCAAACCTCATTCACGGCGCCCAGGCGTTTTATGCGCTGCAAGTTGGGCAGCCAGGGGATTCCCCCGCCAACGGCCGCAGAGGAACGAAAGCCCACGCCTGTCTCCCGTGCAAGTGCGGTCAGGTCATCATAGCGGGCAGCCAGCAGCTGCTTATTGGCAGTGACGACATTTTTCCCCGCACGCATCGCTGCGGTAATATAATCAAACGCAGGCTCCACACCGCCCATGACCTCCACAACGGTGTCCACGTCCCCGTCGTTCAGGATAACGGAAAAATCAGTTACGGAGCGTTCCCCCAGTTCCGGGATGGGTTCTTTATCCAGCACATATTTAACGGTAAAGCCGTCGCGGCCGTTCAGCAGCTCCGCTACACCGCCGCCCACGGTTCCATGCCCAAGGATCGCTACATTCATCTTTTATTCCTCCTGCAAAAGTGTCGTTTGTGCAAAAACGGTTGTATCTCCACAAAAAGCACTTGTATTTTTGTCGAATACAGTATATCATATGAAATAGCTAAAAACAAGACTTGTCCCCGTCTTTCGGAACGGAAAAGGAGCCCCCTATGCGATATAACAGTACCCGTAATCACAGTCTTACCGCTTCCCCGGCCGAAGCGGTGCTGCGCGGCATCGCCCCGGATGGCGGGCTGTACCTGTGCGACCCCGCCGCCCTGCCGCTTGACCCCGCCGAAATGCTGCAAAAGGACTTCACGGAAATGGCGGAAGCGGTGCTGGGCCGGCTGCTGCCGGATTACTCCCCTGAAATGCTGCGCCCGATGATCAAGGCGGCCTACGGTAAATTCGACACCCCGGAGGTGACCCCGCTGGTCCGGGCTGGGGAATACCATGTGCTGGAGCTGTTCCACGGGCCGACCTGCGCCTTTAAGGATGTTGCGCTTTCGCTGCTGCCCTATCTCATCACCGGGGCAAAGGAGCTGCTGGGCGATCACGGCAAGACCGTCATTCTGACCGCCACCAGCGGCGATACCGGCAAGGCTGCGCTGGAGGGCTTTTGTGATGTCCCCGGCACCTCCATTGTAGTATTCTACCCCGAAGGGGGCGTAAGTAAAATACAGGAGCGCCAGATGATGACCCAGCGGGGCAAAAATGTTGCGGTTGCGGCCGTGCGGGGCAATTTTGATGACGCCCAAACCGGCGTAAAGCGCATTTTTTCCACCGTAAAGCCCACCGAAGCCGCCGAGCTTTCCAGCGCAAATTCCATCAATATCGGCCGTTTGGCGCCGCAGATCATCTATTACTGGTACGCATGGGCCACGCTGTGCCGCCGGGGGGAAATCAGCCCGGCCGAGCCGGTCAATTTCTCTGTCCCCACCGGCAATTTCGGTGATATTTTAGCCGGTTATTTTGCCAAATGCATGGGGCTGCCGGTCGGAAAGCTGCTGTGTGCCAGCAATGCCAATAACGTCCTCACCGAGTTTTTGACGACCGGCCGCTATGACCGCCGCAGACCCTTTCACAAAACCATCTCCCCCTCGATGGACATCCTCGTTTCCAGCAATCTGGAACGGCTTTTGTACCTTGCAAGCGGCGGCGATGCCGGCATGATCGCCGAAAAAATGCACCAGCTGGAGCAGCGCGGCTGGTATCAAATCGATGATGGCCTGCTGCAAAAAATACAGGAGACCTTCCTATGCGGCTGCTGTGATGACCCGTTGACCTGCGAAACCATCTGCAACGTCTGGGCGCGGGAGCATTACCTGCTTGATCCGCATACCGCAGTCGCATGGGCCGTCGCCGGGCAGCACAGGGCCACCCTCACCGGGCAGACGGTCGTGCTTTCCACCGCATCCCCCTATAAATTCGCCCCGGCGGTGCTGGCCGCCCTGGGCAAAACGGTTCCCGATGACACCTTTGCGGCGATGGACGAATTACAGGCTCTCACCGGCCTTGCGGCGCCTGCCCCGCTGGCGGAGCTTAAATCCCTTCCCATCCTGCACCGGGACTGCATCGAAATAAACGAAATGGCGGACTATGTGCGCCGCAACATGGAGGACTGATATGAAAAAAATCACCGTGCGGGTACCGGCCACCACCGCCAATATCGGCCCCGGCTTTGACAGCATGGGCTGTGCTTTGGCGCTGTATAATACCATCACCTGCGAGATGCTGCCGGAAAATAAGCTCATTGTCACCGGCTGCCCGCAGCAGTACCGGAACGATGAAAACCTAGCCGTGCAGGGCTACCGTGCCGTGCTGGGGCGGCTTGGGCTGCCCCCGGAAGGTCTTGCGCTGGATATCAGAGCCGATATCCCGGTCTGCCGGGGCTTGGGCAGCAGCGCCGCCCTCATCGCCGGAGGGGCCGCAGCTGCAAACCTTTTGCATGGCTCTCCCCTCTCCCCCGCCGAGCTCCTCGAAGTCACCAATGCCATCGAGGGCCACCCCGATAACCTCGCCCCCACCATTTACGGCGGGTTGACCGCCAGCCTTGTGGAGGACGGCATCCCCCGCACCGTGCAGCTGCCGCTTTCTCCCCGGCTCCGCTGGGTGGCGGCCATCCCGGATTTTGAGCTCTCCACCCGGATGGCCCGCAATGTGCTGCCTGCCGCCGTTTCCTTCGGGGACGCCGTTTACAATGCCTCACATGCGGCGGTACTGGTCGGCGCCCTTGCCGATGGCAACCGCGAGCTTATCGCCATGGCGCTGCGGGACCGTCTGCACCAGCCCTATCGGGAAAAGCTCATCCCGGAGTATAACAAGGTAAAAGCGGCGGCCGAGCGCTGCGGAGCCATCGCCTTCTGCATCAGCGGGGCGGGTCCTACCCTGCTGGCCCTCACCGACGATCAAAAATTCGCAGCCCGTTTTACGGCGGAATGCAAGAAGCTTTCGCGTCAATGGCAGGTGATGGAGCTGCCCGTTGATACCGAAGGCATTGTAGAAATTTAACCTGTTCACAAGAGAAAAGCAGCTCCCTGCCCGGACCGGGTAAGGAGCTGTTTTTTATTCCTCTTTTATCGTAACCTCTGCCGTTTCGATTTCCGTAACCGCTTCCTCCGGTGCGGTGTGAAGCTCCCCGCGGGCCCGCAGATCGCTGATGATGCGGTCATACATCTCTTTATTGATCTTAAATTTGGCACGATAGATAATATATCCCGCCAGAATAAAGATCACCGGCAGAACGATCATCATCAATTTAACGGTAAGCTGCCCGCCGGCGGAAATGCTCTCTGCGGCGGTCTCCCCCACCTTGATGCCCGACCAGACCAGCATCAGGCTGGTGATGCCCATGGAAACTGCCCCGCCGATCTTATTGATCAGCGGCTGCACCGAAAGGGTAATGCTCTCGCTGCGCTTGCCGTTTTTCCACTGACCGTACTCGATGGTGTCCTCAAGGAACATGAGCATGAGCAGCTGAATGAATGCCTGACCGATAAAGATGAACAACGCGCCCACAGCGATGAGAATAATGCTGACTTCGGCAAAAAAGAAGATGGCATAGCCGATCATGACAAGAACGGTAGCAAACAGATAGAGCTTTTCGCGCGGCATCCGCTTGGAAAATGACTGGAAAATCACCAGTGCCAGCAGCTGCGCCACCCCAACGACCGCCGCCAGAACCGCATACATATCCTTATTGCCGTAAACGTACTGCATATAATAGATGGCCATGGTGGTGGTGCTCATGTAGCCGATATTGAAAAGCGACATGGCAAGGGTCGTCCACAGCAGCTGGTCGTTTTTGGTCAGAACCTCCCACATCCCGCGCAGGGTGGTCTTTTCCTCCTCCCGGCGGAACATATCCTTGCGTTCCTTCACCCCGAAAAGGGTAAACAGCTGGAACAGCAGCATCAAAATGGTAACGGCCAGTGCCACGGTGAACCATGCCTTGGGGGTATTGCCCAGCCCGGAGGTGATCGGCTCCCACCCCACCATGATGGCAAACATACCGATATTGGCGCAGATACGGGCAAAGGCGCCCATCTTTTCACGGGTTTTCTGCTCCACCGAAAGGGAGGGCAGCATGGACCAGTAGGCAATATCATTCAGTCCGTAAAAAATATCCCACAGAATATAGGCAATGGCAAATACCGCAACAAACCAGTAATCCCGCAGACCGAAATCGGCAAACAGTACAAGGTAGCAGGCGCCACCCGCCAAAGCGCCCACCGCCATCGGCGGCTTAAAGCGCCCGTGGCGGGAACGGGTATTATCCACCAGCAGCCCCATGATCGGGTCATTGAGCGCATCAAAAACACGCAGCACGGTAAATACCATACTGGTGGCAACAAACACGCCCAGCGGCAGGTCAAGGACATTGGAAAGATAGTAGATGAGGGCATTGGCCTCCAAGGCGTAGAACATATCCCGCCCGACGGTGCCAAGGCCGAAGAAAATCATATTTCTTCTATCCAGCTTGTTCATTTGGTGTCATCCTCCTCTTTTTCGCCGAGCAGCTCGACGAGATATAGCCGGGAACCGAAATCCCCCCAAAGGCGCAGGTCCTCATGGTAGCCTGTGCCGAGAAACTGATCGTTAAGCGGAACGCCCGCAGCCAGCGCCGCACCGCTGACCTCTGCCGAAAAGTCGCCGTCCGGCAGGGCATAGTGCCGGTTGACGGTACGCATGATCAGACCGTCAGCCGCCAGCTTCACCGGCGTGATATGCTTCACCAGCCCCCCGAACCGGGCAACTGCCACCTGCTGCGGGACTGCCGTCACCCGGTAACGGGCATCGGGCCGCAGACCAGGAACCGTAAGGATATCCGCCGGGGGTGCCGCACGGCAAAGCGTTTGCGCCAGCAGCACAACCGCCCGGTCCCGGTCCGGCGAGACCGTCGCCCAGCTGAAAAGATTCTTTCGCCCGGTCGGTATCCGCAAAAATGTCCCGTATTGCAGGATGGTCCGGTACTGCCGGTACCATTCGATCTGCGCGGCGACCTGCTTTTTCTCCTGCGGGGAAAGCTCTCCCAAATCCATTTCATACCCCAATGCACCGAAGGCCGCAACATTGAAGCGGGTCGAAAGCGGCGTCGGCCGCAACGTTTGCTGGTGCGGCGACTGCGATACATGGGCCCCCATGGTGCAGGGCGGGTAGAATAGGCTCAACCCCTGCTGAATGGACAGCCGTTCAATGGGGTCGGTATTATCGCTTGCCCATATCTGCGGCGAATAGCACAGCATCCCGAGGTCGAACCGGTTTCCGCCGGAGGAGCAGCTTTCCAAAAGGATCTGCGGCCTTGGGGTAAAGATGCGGTCCAGCACCTCATAAAGCCCCAGAATATAACGGTGGGGCAGCTCTCCGCCCGGCGTCACCGCAGAATACAGATCGCTCATATGGCGGTTCATATCCCACTTCACATAGGTGATGGGACAATGGTCAAGGATATGGGTGACATTATGGACGATATAGTCCCTGACCTCAGGCCGGGTCAAATCCAGTAACAGCTGGTGCCGCCCCAATGAGGGCTGCCGCCCCGGCTGCTGCAGCGCCCATTCGGGGCGGGTACGGTACAGGTCGCTGTCCGGGTTCACCGCTTCCGGCTCAAACCACAGCCCGAAGCGCAGTCCCATCGCCGTTATTTTCTCGGCAAGGCCGTTCATTCCCTGCGGCAGCTTTTTCCGGTTGACGGTATAATCGCCCAAACCCGCCGTATCGCTGTTTCGCTCCCCGAACCATCCGTCATCCAGAACGAAAAGCTCTGCGCCGACGGCCTTTGCCTGCTTTGCCAGCGCCAGCAGCTTTGCCTCATTAAAATCAAAAAAGTGCGCTTCCCAGTTATTCAAAAGCACCGGGCGGGGCTTTTTCTTCCATTCCCCCCGCAGAATATTCTCCCGAATAAACCGATGGAAATTCGCGCTGACACCGTTTCGCCCCTCGGCGGAAACCGTCATCGCCTCCTCCGGGGTGCGGAACATCTCCCCCGCGGGGAGCCGCCAGCAAAAGCCCTGCGGCTGGATGCCGGAAACCACCCGCACAAAATCACGGGGAGAGCGCTCCACGGCCGTATAATGGCTGCCGCTGTACAGTAGGTTAAAGCCGTAAACAAGCCCGCTATTCTCCCCGGCTCCCTGCTCTGCCAGCAGCACACCGGGGTTATGCCGGTTGGAGGACGCCCCCGTCATGCTTTCATTCACGATGCACCCCGGCTGCACCGGCCGGGTATGAATGTGCGCTTCGCTGATCCAGTCGCCGTCAAGGGTGATCATCTCATATTCCCGCTGCGGCAAATCGATCTGCATACTCATCAGCCGCCGGATGATAACCGCCGAATTCTCCTCATTATGCAGCACCGTCCGCCGGGTAATGACATCAGCGCCGGGGAATACCGTAAATACCAGCTCCAGCCGCAGCGCATACTTCTTTTCCCGCAGGGAAAGCACCAGCGTTTCCGCCTCTCCCGTCTCATCATATGCCGCCGGCAGCCCCACTGCCGGCAGCGTACCAGGGCGCAGGGTGCAGCTCTCATAGATAAAATCCGTGATAAAGGTGCCGTCCGGGAGTTCCAATTCGATCGGCGGGATGCGAAAATCCCCTTTGCCGCTGCCCGACCACAAAAGCGGAATGTTATCCAGGCAATATACGGGGTCATCCTCCGTATGCATCACCTCGCTGCCGTAGGGCATGGTGCGTCGGGCCGCCATGGCCGGGGCGTCCTCCATCGGAAGAATTCCCCCGTAGTGCAGCAGCTCCACATGGCCGTATTTGGTTATTTGCAGCAGCAGCGCGGTCCTCCCGGCAGCAAGCCGAAAGACATTCCCCGCCTGTGTGATATGCTTCATCGCCGTACCACCTCCCGCAAAATAAGGGCTTCATAGGGCGCCAGACGGGCGGGGGCGGTTTCTCTGCCGTAATTGGAGCATACAACCTCTCCTGAAGCCGGGTTCTTCCGCTCCCCTTCCGCCAGACTGATCACAACCGTCAGCGCCTCTCCGTCGCAGGCACGCCGGTAGGCATAGACGCCGTTTTTACGGTACAGCTCGGTAAAATCCCCCTCCTGCAATACCCTGCTGCCATTCCTGAAGGCAATCAGCTTTCGGTAGTAGGACAATACCGAACCGGGGTCATCCTCCTGCCGCTTCACATTGATGCGGGGGTAGTTACCGTTCACCGAAAGCCACGGCGTCCCGGCGGAAAAACCGCCGTTTACGCTGTCATCCCACTGCATGGGGGTGCGGGCGTTATCCCGGCTCTTTGTCTTTATCATCCGCCAGCGCAGGCCGTACGGCAGGTGCAGGCGCTTGCCCATATTCCATATGTTGATCGACTCCACATCCCGCACCTTTTCCATATCGGGGAAGTCAAAATTGGTCATGCCGATCTCCTCCCCCTCATACAGGAACGGCGTCCCCCGCAGCGTCAGCAGCAGCGTCGCCAGCGCCTTGGCGCTTTGGTCGTGGTATTCGGCATCATTGCCGTAGCGGGAAACCGAGCGGGGCTGATCGTGGTTTTCGAAGTAGACGGTATTCCACGGCAGCGCATTCTGCCACTTGGTCAGGCAGGCAAAAAAGCGGTCGGGCTTAAACTTCCGCAAAAACCACTTGATCTTAAAGCAGTCGGTCTCCATGTGCTCAAAGGAAAATACGGTACAAAGCTCCTCCCGCTGCGGGTTCACCAGGTCATCCGCCATTTTGGGGGTAACAAATACCGTTTCCCCCACCGTAAAGGCATCATAACGGGACAGCACATCACGGTTCAGGCGATGCAGCACCCGGTGGCATCCCGGGGTGGAAAGATAATATTCACAGCCGGTAAGGGCAGGGCGCCACCTGCCGTTTTTTATGGCCTCCTTGTAGATGATATTGATAACGTCACAGCGGAACCCGGCCACGCCGCGGTCCAGCCAAAAGCGCATCACATCCTCAATGGCCGCTATCACCTTTTCGTTGTGATAGTTGAGGTCGGGCTGCTCCTTGGCAAACAGGTGGAGATAATACTCCCCTCTCACCTCGTCATATTCCCAACAGTCCTCCCCGAAAAAGCTGCCCCAGTTGGTCGGCTTTTTGCCCTTTTCCCCTTTTCGCCAAATGTAAAAATCGGTATAGGGTTCCTCCCGGCGGCGGCTCTTTTGGAACCACTCATGCCGGTCGCTGGTATGGTTGATGACCAGATCCATGATAATGCGGATATCCCGCTTTTTCGCCTCGGCGATGAGCCGGTCCATATCCGCCAACGTGCCGTAGTTCGGGTGGATCTCACAGTAATCGCTGATATCATAGCCGTTATCTTTATTGGGGGATGGATACACCGGCGAAAGCCACAGCGCCCCTACACCCAACCTTTGCAGGTAGTCCAGCCTGGAGATGATCCCGGGCAGGTCGCCGATGCCGTCTCCGTTTGAGTCGCAAAAGCTCATGGGGTAGATTTGATAGATGATCTTCCGTTTCCACCACGGGGTATCAGTCATGGGGATACTCCTCCCTTTCGGCCTCGGCCGCCATCTCCTCGGTAATGCCGTGCCGGGCAATCATCTCGGCATAGAATTTACCGCTTTCTTTTATCGTGCGCTTATGCGTTTCGGTATCAAAATGCACCAGACCGAACCGGGCGGTAAAGCCCTCCAGCCACTCAAAGTTATCCACAAAGCACCAGTGATAATAGCGGGTCACCGGCAGGCCGCTTTCGGCCAGTGCCTTTAGGTGCTCATATAAATACCGCCGGCGGAAGGCATCGTGGTTATCGGCCGTCCCGTTTTCGGTGATGTAAATAGGCAGCGCCGGCAGCAGGTCATGCAGCTTGCGGCAGCACTCCACAATCCCCGCAGGATAGATCTCCCATCCCAAATCATTCACCGGAACATCCGGCAGGGTACCGTCCCCCAGCCCGGAGGTCGCGGTTCTGGCATAGTAATTCAGCCCGAGGAAATCGGCATAGGGGCCGTCCTTTCCCAGCATATAGGTCTTGTTTATCTTGGTTTGGAAATTATACTCCGAGATACGGCATGCCAGCCGGTGCCACAGGTTTTTTGCATGGTACGGCACAAACGCCCGCATATGGATGGCAAGCCCGACCTTCGGTTCGGCATAGCCCAGCTCCTTATGGATGGCATGGATGAGCCGGTAGGCACGGCGATGGCATTCTCCCATTACCTTCATCACCCGCAGCGCATGGGGCATACTGAATTCACCGGGCGGGAACCCGGCGCCCAGATAGCCGCAGACGGCATACACATTCGGCTCATTGATGGTCACATATTCGTCCGCCAGGTCGCCCAGCTGCCGCACCGCATAGTCCACCATGGCAAGGTACTGTTCCACAGCGTTTTTGCCCAAAAAGCCGCCCTGCCGTTCAAACCACATGGGGTTGGAGAAGTGATGCAGCGTCAGCAGCACATGGATGCCGTTTTGGTGCAGCAGCTCGATCTCCCGCCGCACCTTTCCGATCTCCTCCGAGGAGAATTCTCCCTCTTTGGGCTCCAGTCTTGCCCATTCCAGCCCAAAGCGGTAGTGCCGGATGCCCATTTCGGCCATCAAGCGGGTATCCTCCTCCATGTGGCCCCGGTGGTCGGTAGCTACCGCCGGGTCGCTCCCGTCCTTGATGCGACCCTTTTGGTACCAGTCATACCAGTTGCAGTCCCCGCAGCCGCCGTCTATCTGGGTGGCGGCAGTAGCGGCGCCCAGCGCAAAATCCTTCGGAAAGCGTACAGCACTCATTCGGTCTCCTCCATTCTGTTTCGGGCGTGTGCCGATGAAAGCATGCAAGGTGTCATTCACGGCACTTCGCCCTCTCATAAAATTACAGCTTGATTGTAACACACCGCCGGGCAAAATAAAAGGCGCAGAGTAACAGAGATTTGCCCGAAAAAATGTATAAATTGCCCGCTCCCCTTATTCATAAAAAGTTTTCATTTTCCGGCTGTTCTTATGGGACTTTCCGGTTGCATTTCCGGCGCTCCTGCGTTATAATTGTTAGCATCCTAACAAGATAGGGGGTCAGAATATTGAAGCTGATCAAGCGTTCGGTCTGCATGGAGATCAAGTGCATCACCAATCTCGTCCATCAAGAGCTGAATAATGCTGAAGGGCGGCCGCCGCACCCCGGCACCATGATGCAAAAGATGTTCTTGGGCTATCTGGATGCCCACCGGGACCGGAACATCTACCAAAAGGATCTGGAGGCAACATTTCATATCCGGCGCAGCACCGCAAGCGGCATTTTGCAGATCATGGTGCGGGACGGCCTGCTGGTGCGGGAGCCGGTAAAGGGCGACGCCCGGTTAAAACGCCTTGTGCTGACCCCCATTGCGCAGGAACAGCTTTCCCAGATGCAGCAGGACCTGCTGCGGGTGGAAAATAAGGCGACCGCCGCCCTGACAAAACAGGAGCTGGAAACACTGTTCACCCTGCTGGATAAGGTACGGGGCAGCCTGGCCCCGGGTAAGGAGGAACCATTCATTGATTAAACGACTATCCCAATGTGTACGGGAATATAAAAAAGACGCCCTGCTTTCCCCGCTGTTTGTGCTGGTGGAATCCTTTTTGGACGTCGCTATTCCCTTTGTTATGGCCGATCTCATCGATAAAGGCATCGAGGCCGGCAATATGCCCATGATCCTGCGGTACGGCGCATTGCTGGTGGGCTTTGCACTGGTGGCGCTGGCCTTCGGTGCATTGGCGGGACGCAGCTGCGCCCGGGCCACGGCGGGCTTGGCCCGCAACCTGCGCCATGATATGTTCCACCATTTGCAGGTCTATTCCTTTTCCAATATCGATAAATTCAGCAGCGCCGGGCTGGTGACCCGCCTGACCACCGATGTCAGCAATGTGCAGAACGCCTTTATGATGATCGTTCGTACCCTCATCCGGTGTCCCGCCATGCTCATCTTCGCCATGGTCATGTCCTTCCGCATCAATCACGATATCTCCCTTGTATTCCTTGCGGTCATTCCCGTCCTCGGCATCGGTCTTTATCTTATCATCCGCCGTGTCTACCCGGTATTCGAGCGTGTCTTTAAGACCTACGACCGTCTCAACGGTGTGGTGCAGGAAAACCTCTCCGGCATCCGCGTGGTCAAAAACTTCGTCCGGGAGGATCACGAGATCCAAAAATTTGATGCCATCTCCGGCACCATCTATAAGGATTTCTCCCTTGCCGAGCGCATTCTTGCCCTCAATTCCCCGCTGATGCAGGGCTGTGTTTATGTCTGTATGATCCTGGTTTCGTGGCTGGGCGCCAAGCAGATCGTCATCGGCACCATGTCCACCGGCAACCTGATGAGCTTTTTCACCTATATCATGCAGATCCTTTCCAGCCTTATGATGCTTTCGATGGTCTTTGTCATGATCACCATGTCCCGTGCCTCCGCCGAGCGCATCGTGGAGGTGCTGGAGGAGAAAAGTGACATCACCAACTGCGAAAACCCCGTTTACGAGGTCAAGGACGGCAGCGTCTGCTTTACCGATGTCTGCTTCAGCTATGCCAAGCGCCCCGATAAAACTGTCCTCAATGATATCGACCTTGTCATCCCCTCCGGGCAGACGGTCGGCATCATCGGCGGCACCGGCTCCTCCAAGAGCAGCCTGGTGCAGCTCATCCCCCGGCTGTATGATGTGACCGGCGGCAGCGTGACGGTGGGCGGCGTGGACGTCCGTAACTACGATCTGCAAACCCTGCGGCACAGCGTTGCCATGGTACTGCAGAAAAACACCCTCTTCAGCGGCACCATCAAGGAAAACCTGCGCTGGGGCAACCCCGATGCCACCGATGAGGAGCTGGTACACGCCTGCCGGCTGGCACAGGCCGATGACTTCATCCGTTCCTTCCCCGATGGCTACGATACCAAAATCGAGCAGGGCGGCACCAATGTTTCCGGCGGGCAGAAGCAGCGTCTGTGCATCGCCCGCGCCATCCTGCGCAAGCCGAAGATCCTCATTTTGGATGACAGCACCAGCGCTGTCGATACCAAAACCGATGCCCTCATCCGGCGTGCCTTCCGGGAGGAGATCCCCGATACCACCAAGATCATCATTGCCCAGCGCATCAGCTCGGTCATGGATGCCGATCAGATCATCGTCATGGATAACGGCCTGATCAACGGCCGCGGCACCCACGAGGAGCTACTGGCCTCCAATGAAATTTACCGTGAAGTATATGAATCACAGCAGAAAGGGGGGCTGGAGGAATGAGCGGACCCAGAAGAGGCTTTACCGGCGGCAAAAAGGCCAAGGACGCCAAAGGAACCATGAAGCGGCTCCTCGGCTATATCGCCCGCGGCAACCAGCTGCGGCTGGCGGTCGTATTCATCCTGCTGCTTGTCAGCACCGTTGCCAGCGTGGCATCCTCCCTGTTCCTTAAATCGCTGATCGATGACTACATCGCTCCTCTCATCGGGCAGGCCGCCCCCGATTTCGCCCCGTTGTTCGGTGCGCTTACCGTCATGGCCTGCATCTATCTGGCCGGTATGCTAGCCTCCTACCTGCAAACCCGCCTGATGATCCCCGTGGCGCAGGGTACTCTTAAAACCATCCGGGACGATATGTTTGCCCATATGCAAACGCTCCCCATTAAATATTTTGATACCCACACCCACGGCAACGTGATGAGCTACTACACCAATGATACCGATACCCTGCGGCAGATGATCGGCCAGAGCCTGCCCAATGCCGTCAGCTCCCTGATCAGCATCACTGCGGTATTTATCGCCATGTTGAGCACCAGCGTCTGGCTCACGCTGCTGATGTTCGTCTTTTTGGGGCTGATGATGGTCGTCGTGAAAAAGGTCGGCGGCGGCAGCGCCAAATATTTCGTCAAGCAGCAGCAATCCCTCGGCCGGGTCAATGGCTTTATCGAGGAAATGATCGGCGGGCAGAAGGTCGTCAAAGTATTCTGCCACGAGCAGCAGAACCAGCAGGACTTTGACGCCATCAATGATGAATTCTGCCTCAACGCCACCAAGGCCAACACCTACGCCAATATCATGATGCCCATCATGGGCAACCTCGGCCACCTGCAATATGTACTGGTCGCCATTGTCGGCGGGCTTTTGGCCATCGCCTCGGTCCCCAATCTCACCATCGTCGGCGTCGGCATGATGACGCTGGGCGGTATCGCTTCCTTTTTGCAGCTTTCCCGCAGCTTCACCATGCCCATCAGCCAGGTCTCCCAACAGATCAACTCGGTCGTCATGGCGCTGGCCGGTGCCGAACGCATCTTTGAATTGATGGATGAACCGAGCGAGGAGGATCACGGCGTGGTCACCCTGGTGAACGCCGAGGAAGTAAACGGCGCCCTGGTCGAAGCCGACCACCGTACCGGCATCTGGGCATGGAAAAAGCCCCTGCCGGAGGGCGGCTATGAGCTGATCCGTCAGCACGGTGATGTCCGCATGAAGGATGTGGACTTCGCCTATGTGGAGGGAAAGCCCGTCCTGCATGATATCACCCTCTACGCCGAACCGGGGCAGAAGGTCGCCTTTGTCGGGGCCACCGGCGCCGGCAAAACCACCATCACCAATCTCATCAACCGCTTTTATGATATCGCCGACGGCAAGATCCGCTATGACGGCATCAATATCAATAAAATCAAAAAGAGTGACCTGCGCCGCAGCCTTGGCGTGGTGCTTCAGGATGTCAATCTCTTTACCGGCACCGTCATGGATAACATCCGCTACGGGCGGCTGGATGCCACCGATGAGGAATGCATCGAAGCCGCGCGGCTTGCCAACGCCCATGACTTCATCTCCCGCCTGCCGGATGGCTATCAGACCGTCCTCTCCGGGGATGGCGGCAGCCTTTCGCAGGGGCAGCGGCAGCTTCTCTCCATCGCACGGGCTGCGGTCGCCGATCCCCCGGTGATGATCCTGGACGAAGCGACCTCCAGCATCGATACCCGCACCGAGGCCATCGTGCAGCGCGGCATGGACCGCCTGATGCATGGCAGAACGGTATTTGTTATCGCTCACCGGCTCTCCACCGTACAGAACGCCGACGTCATCATGGTACTGGAGCACGGGCGCATCATCGAGCGCGGTACCCACGAGATGCTGATTGCCGAAAAGGGAAAATACTATCAGTTGTATACCGGCGCCTTCGAGCTGGAATAACAACGAAAGCGGAAATTTCGGGCAGAGGCAAAACTTTGCCCGATTTTTTTGCAAAAACCTCTTTACAAACCCGGCGGGATATGCTATTATAGTCAAGCAGTCCAAAAACCGCTTGGGGGCGTAGCTCACTTGGGAGCCCGGTTGAAGCGGTAAACAACCCCCGCACTAATTGAATAAGAAATTAC